>Ga0315913_1002055_pt1 | contig 23165 bp, 10 predicted proteins | sample MpolsnodulesMG_FD_207736 | JGI IMG/M metagenome (GOLD analysis project Ga0315913, IMG submission 207736) | Medicago polymorpha root nodule microbial communities from Los Angeles, California, United States - small nodules | ecosystem: Host-associated > Plants > Roots > Nodule | place: USA...
ATTTGAGCATAGAAATTTTAAATTCTTTTTATCTGGTAATATTGATTCAAACTTCACAATTTATTTTTTGTGTATACTTATACATAGATATAAAAAAAAATTAGTTCGAAAAAAAGAGATAAGTTTTTTTTTAAAAATAGCCAAACAACTTAGTGCCCGTTTGTTATGAATTCAAACAAAAGTGATTTCGACATTGAATAATTTAGATATAGTCCGTTTGTTATGGCTTAAATTAAAAGTGATTTTGACATAATATTATGAGCCAGTCTGTTATAGTTTTTTTAAGAAAAAAAATCACTTATTTAAAAAGAATAATCACTTTTAAGAATATAGCATCCGTTTGTTACAGCTTTTTAAAAAAAATCAGAATCTAAAAACAAATTTAAATGTGAAACTGTTAAGAGCAACTTCTCAAAAAATAGATTTTTTTTAGTGGAGAGAGAAAATATGAATCAAAATATTGAACTAATTTTGTAACAAAATATCACTTTTATACAGCTGTATCCAAACAAACTAGATTATTTTTTTTAAAAAAATGATTTTTATTAAAGTAAACAAACACAAAATAGATTCTGATTTTTCCTAAAATCTCTATAAAATAAAATCATTTTTATTTTAATCTATAACAAACGTGCCCATAATTTAGAGATTATATTTTAGAGATTTTATGAAAAATCAAAATCTATTTTGAGTTTGTTTACCGTAATAAAAATCATTTTTTTTTAAACAAATAATTTAGTTTGTTTGGATACAACTATATAAAAGGGATTTTCGTTGGTTATAAAATTATTTCAATTTTTTAAAACATGTTTTCTCTCTCCTCAAATCATTTTTTTGAGAAATAACAGCTTCTCATCTGAAGCTGTTTTTAGATTTTTTTTTTTTAGATTTTGATTTTTTTAAAAAGTTGTAACAAACGGATGCAACAATCTTAAAAGTGATTATTTTAAAAAAATGATTTTTTTTTTTAAAAAAACTATAACAAACGGGCTCATTTTTTAGTGATATTATAAAATAAAAAAAATCAGAATCTATTTTTCGTTTGTTGAATGTGATAAAATTCATTTTTTTTTTAAAATAATAATAATTTAGTTTGTTTGGGTACAACTAAATAAAAGAGATTTTTTTGTTCATAGCTCAACTGGCAGGACAATGCATAAATATATACAAGTCCACTTTCAAACCCAAGCCGCCACAAATAAAAGGAATTTTTTGTTACAAAATCATTTCAATCTTTTACATTTATACCTTTATTTTCTCTCCCCTCAAAAAAATAATATTTTCTTAAGAAGATTTTGTTTTTAGATTTTGTTTGGATTCTGATTTTTTTTTTTAAACTATAACAAACAAACTGTAACAAACCATGCAATATTTAGGGAAAAAAATAATTTCTTAAAAAACTATAACAAACTTATTGCTTACAACTATAAAACAGTAATCAACGCTCACTCTTGAACTAGAACGATTAAACCTCCCACCCCCAAGTTTCAAATTGGCTGAAGGAGTTTTTTCATTTGCTCAAAGTGATCGATCATGGCTGAAGTAACCGTTTCAAATTGTAACGAAGAACTCCTGAATTCACAAGCACACCCCAAGTTTTTTGCTCAGCAACGAAACCCTAAGGAACAACTCGAAGGCCAGAAGAAGCGCCTCTTGGAAGAACTCAAATCTGCTTTGTTGGAAAATCCTAACTTGTTAGGGTTTGAAATTGCAAAGTTTGAAATCATTGACGAAACTGCTTTGTTCGATAGCATTCCCATGAACCGAAAACAATCAAGAAGAAGGGCTTCCAAGAAGATTCACAAGAACACCGTTCTTGTACCTGTCACTGAGGAGCTCGTTGCAGCGACAAACAACTATGAGAGGAAGAAGAAGAAGAAGTACTCTCTAGAGATGATGGAAGCTGTGAGGTTTGTGAATGTCCCCGAGCAGTGCAAATTCTGGAAAAGAATCTACGCAGCACTTCAACCTTCCTTTGCTGATGAGTATGATACATCGGTGGTTCCCAACAACGGAAGACAACGTTAATTCACTATGTTCCAAAAAAATTTGTCCATTGAACTTTGAAGACAACATCAATTCACCATGTTCCAAATTTTTTTGTGCCTAGGCACTGATTTTAGTTGTATGGCTATTTGTATAAAGTCTCAGTTTCATGGCTACTTAGGTCATACTCATACAGATAGTTATGACGATTGCTTTGTTGTTTACATGTATAATGTTGATTTTTCAATAAAAAGTTCAATTTCACATATACATTGTGTTTGAATGAGTACAATTTTTGACTGATTATTATTTACTTTTCATGTGCTCAACTATTTTTTCAATCCTTTTTCAATAAATTTACATAAGGGAACAAAATCCTAAAGTGAAGGTATCCAAACTTGATGCATAATAAGAACGTGTGTGGTTTTATTTTTCAGATGATGCATAATGTCTAATGTATGGTTCTACTTCTAACTTCTAAAAAATTCTAAATACATTGTTATGTTACAATTTAATATTTCGAAGACTATTTGGCCAAGTTTAAGCAACCAAAGAATAAGTGTTTCACACCTATAACATCGCTAAACATGGTGAAACTGGCTATTGATTGATTAAATTTATATATTAGATAAAAATTCGTGAACCAATATCTCATCGACCTGATCAAATGAGTGAAAATATTCAACAGATAGAATAACTTCACGAGAAGAAGAATAAAATATTGCCAAAAATTCTCTAAGTTAAGAAAGACTAGGTAACTTCATTTTACTTTGATATTTTAAAAGAAGATGATTCTGAACCGAGAGCCTTTAAAGAATTTTTTGTCGAACTTAATTTAAGATAACGACCTCTCTATCAAGCCTTGTACTCTCTGAGAGGTCAAGAAAGAGTGTCTCCCATTAACATGAAGGTTTATATCTTTTATGTTACTAAAAGATAAACAATTAAAAAAAAATTGGATGACCCTTGGTTGCTAACATCAAATGAAATTCAAGACCGAAAATAGGAACATTTTCCTTGACTTTATCCCTTAGAGTCTCATCTTTTGAAAATGCATGAGATTTCAATTTTCTACATTTTCAATTTAATGACCAATATTTTGGCAATGCGTACAAAAATAAGGCAATATTTTGACAATGCGTACAAAAATAAGGCAATATTTCATACTCTAAATTAAATAAAAATGCATATTGAAATTAAGAGAAGGCAATATGTAGACAAGAGAAGAAGAATGTTCATAAAATAAAATTAAAATTAAGAGATCGAGAAAGGTTTATAGGAGTTTTCCTTCAAGCTCCTTCCTACCCTAAATATTGAGCAATATGAGACATTATTTCAAGTTATCTACTATTTTCATAATTATTGGCAATTTCCAGAAACAATTCTGAACGTTTCTGTATAACTATCCTAATTCACACACTGATCAATAAAATATTTAAACAAAATATATAAATCTGAATTGTTTACACACACCAAACACAAACATCTATCAATTATTATCCACAAACATCATGTCAATAAACAATGAAAATCAACTCAAGAAAAAAAAATAAAAAAAAAAGGTTAAAATAAGGGTTGATGGTGCTTTACCCTATAAAATATATTTTTTGATTTACCCCCTATAAAATAATTTTTTTTTTAGAAAATCCCCCTAATAGGCCATACAAAAACCAAAATTTCTGAAGAAAAAAAAATAATAATTCGTTTTTGTATGGCCTATTAGGGGGTATTCTAAAAAAAAAATTATTTTATAGGGGATAAATCAAAAAAAATATTTTACAGGGAGTAAACCTGAAAATGACCTATATTACAGGGGGTAAAGCATCATTAACCCTTAAAATAATCATATAGAGACTAATTAACAAGTTAAGAAAATCAAAACCTCTCACACTGATCTGAATATATTTCCACGAAGAATCTATCAACAATTTCAACATAAGCAGGACAAGTTAGTCTTGAATAGTAATAAAGAACCTCTTCAATATCCATTGCATAATCCACATTGCTTATATCCAACATCTCCAATTCTCTCAATTTCTCTTTCACCATACAATATTTTCTTTCTCGCATATCCTTAGAAGTATATGATGAATCTTTTTGCTTTCCTCTTTGAAGGGTCAATCTCTTCTCATTGTTTTTGTTGTCGAAAACCTCTCTTTTCTTACCCCGATTTTTCTCCTCAGAAGGGCTTGCATTAGACAATTTCATATAGCTACCATTATTGTTGTTAATGTTCATGTCCATGACATGATTTGCAGCTAGAGAATAAGATAATTGATTATGAGGTGAAGCACTTTTTGGAAGCTTTTGGTAGTCAGAAGAGAATAAGGACTTGAAGTTCTTCAATGTGTTTTTGAAGAACTTCTTAGTGGTAGTAATAGAGCTTCTTAGTAGCATTGGTGATGCTAGTTTATAGATATAGATAGTACTATTTTTTTTTGTATAATAATTGTAAAATGCAATATCTATGATGAAGAGAAGAGACAAATATTGTAGTTGGTGATGATTTTGTTGAAGATTTTTCTTTATAGAGGTGATTGAAGAAGATGAGTTAATAAAGAAACTTTGGTTTTTGCTTTGTTTTTGTCTGTGCTGTTTTGTCTTCAGAAGCTCATGTGTTGTGTTGTCTCTTGTGTTCCTAACTTGACCCTACAAATTCCAACCTTGGAAGATTGTGAGGGTTTCTTTTTATTTTGATTTTAAAAACAAGTTTTTTTGTTAGTTTCGTTGCTTGTACTTATGATGGTGGAGTTGGTGTGTTGTAGTTTGTTTGAGAAAATGAGAGGGGTGGGTGGTTGTTGAATTGGACTTATTTGAACTATTTTGTTTCTTATTTATGGTATCTTTTCTCCTAATCACTATTCAATAATCATGTTCCTCTTCCTTCTCATTTTTATCCTTTTTTTTAGTACAAAAATTTATATGAGTTTGGCTCTGGAGCTCATCAGAGTCAGAGCAGATCTTAAAACTCAAAGAGCGTTTACAAATGTATTTATAGATCATTCCTTAAAGAAATATTCACACTATAAATGGAAGTTGAACCAACCATCTTAACAGATGAGTCACTCTCATTTACCATATACTTAGTAAAGTATTTAATAGGGTTAGGCTAGTGGAACAAGAACGGATACTCCTTAATAAGAATGGAGTATTTGTTTTCAAGCAACTCAAAGATTAATTTGCAAGGAAGAGAAAAAAAAATATATCACATAGATGGTAGACATTTAGAATAACAATTTTGTGAATGGTGGTGAGATCCTATCGTCGATGGTCGACAATGGTAAAGGTGTACTGAAGTGCATTTCAACGCTCAAATCAGTGTTATAATTTACGTGAATGAAAGGTTTAGAAAGATGCATACCTTTATTTAGCGGTGGTGGTGTTGGGATGGCGTACCTTATATAAAAATAATTAATTCTTAAAAGAGGATGAATTGTCTTTATTAATTACTCTTTAGATCTCAAACAGAATTATATCTAAAAAACTATACATGTTAACTTCATCTAAAATTCTACATATTAAAAAAAAAATGCCACACTTAATTTATTGTAGCATAAAGTTATAAAGTTGGCTTGTTAATTAAATTGAAAGAATTGCAGCAACCATAAAATTGTACTGATATTTACTATTTAAAGAAAAAGCCTAAGTGTAGCATTTGCTTGACAAGTTGAACATTGTCCAAGTTTGAGTAGAAGAGGAAGAAAAGCCTTCCTAACACAGTAACATGTGACTGACAATGACCAAACATGCCTAACACAGCAATTTATTTTCACTATTTTTTATAAAAGCAATGTATTGTTACTTTCAAATCCAAGGAATTTCAAATTTTACTGTTTCTTTTTCCATTGAGCTTCTCACGCATCCTATGCAGTTTGGATTTTAGAATCCGAACCTCATAAAAATCCTATAAAATCTCCAAAAATACGTTGAAATATTTTAGATTTTAGAATCCAAATAGTGCGTGCGAGAAGCGCATAGGATGGAAAAAGTAATGACTTCAAATTTTAATGAGCAAGTTATTAAGAAAAAGTATGTAACACTTTTTTCTTTGTTTCTTAATTTTGGAAGTTATAATACTTTTTTTATACTATTTTCTACCTATATTTCTTTAAAAGAAAATTAAAATAGAAGATGTTTTTAAATACAAATATATAGGCCTTAGGGTTTTATCTATCAAGTCTCTTCACTCCCTGAACATTTTCATCCAGCTTCAATAAAAGTTTTAAAAAAAATAGATAAAAGTTATTCTCATATCCAGCTAGCACCTTTGGATTTATGTGAAAAGTTCAACATATTTTACAATGCCGAAATTGTTTAGGACTTTTAGACTTGCATAAGTGACCAATGCATCCAGTCTATCAGTTTTGGTATTTTTGTCTGTTGAGTTGAGAGTTGTCGACTTGCATAACATTTATATTTGACAAAACTATTATTGATATGTTCATGAAAATGTGTATAAGTTATTATAATAAGCTTATTGTTAGACATTAATGCTGCATAAAAATTTAATCTCGAGAAGCTATGAAACAAATGTCATGTTCATAACAAGAAAGGGTTCAATTCAATCTATGTCTATAGTTTTGACAATATCATATCCTTGGTTTATTATTTCTGGTCTTTGACATGTGTGGTGTTACTTTCATTAATGTTATTATTCCAGCTATTTTACAGAATTTAGGCCCACTATTTCATTATGGGTTTATTTTTCAACGCAACAAGTAGTACCGGTTTGATTTACGTCCCATAAATTATTTTTTTTTTTTTGTCCTTTATCAACACTTTATACCATAAGATATACAAGGGTAGATAGAAGTATATAATGTATGATAAATAGTAGTGTTGTACATATAAGGAGTAGCTAATTATACAGTGAAAGATGATTGACCAAGACTAACTAACAATACACCAAATTTGATAAGGATGTAATATTATAAAAGTGAGCCTAATCTACAAAGCAAGTTTGAGTATTAATAAATTTGAAAATGGCCACGAGTTCCTAGAGTTTGGAACCTGTCTACATCCAAGAAATTAAGGAATAAGAAGATGGTATTAATACTATTTAATTGATGATATACATGATGTTTACTAGTAGTATGAACTCGTGCTTAATTTAAGGTTGATTAGTTGCGGTTAGACATATGAAACTTTCTATTTATATCTGCCTCATTTTACTCAATCATAAGTGTATAATTACTTAGACCATATATGTATTATTTTAACCAACTTTTTTGTATGTAATGGTAAATTTTAATAGTTGGTTGTTAAATTTAATATTTAATCATTTTTCGAGTTTTAACTCAGGACTTTCAACTCTTTTACATTTAACTCAAATTAATTGAGCTACTTATATAGAAACAATGGTATCATATCCACGAAGTATAACTCATATGATAGTTGCATAGATATTTGATGTGTCAGACGTAGGTTCAAACTCGCAGTTCTCTATTTTTTCATGCTTAATATGTGTGATTCTCACCAACAGACTATTTAACCAAAAAAAAATCACATGCTTATAATGAGTAAATAACATATTGATTTAAATACTTTGATTTTTGAAAATGATCTTTAGACACTCATGCATCCCGAGAATATGTTGAGATAGAAAAAATAGATAGTCTCTACTTCTTCATGTATCTACGGAGGTTGAGTATAATTGAAGGAGATAGTCTCTCACAACAAGTTGAACCAAAGTTTAAATTTGACTATGAGAAATGTGTTAACATTTTATGCTCAACAATACTTGCAATAGAATGAATTATGAGAAATACACTAAAAAAAAAAACCAAAGTATTTATAACAAAACAAAAGCCTAGATATAACCCACAAAAATGAAAGACCCGTAAGGCTTCTTCATCCTATCTATATGCAATGAAAAACAATTTGGCTTTCTCCAATATCTTGATAACATTAAGCTGTCGTTTTATTATGTTTATTAAATAAAAATAAATTTTTCAAGGCCTTTCAAATTAAATCGTAATAGAGAAGAAATATAGTACAAAATAAATATAAATGTTTCCAAAAAAAAAATTGTTTAATTTTATTTAAAACAAGAGACAGGTCCTCTCTTGTGAATTGATAGTCCATTAAATTTTAGGCCATAAAAATTTATAAGATAGGAGATGCTTTTAAATATTAAAAAAGAGTAGTGAAGATATTAAAAAAATATTAAAAGTTGCTTGTTGAGGGGGTATTAAGGGACGAATTTGGCGCTTGGATTTGTGGTGTAGCTTGGAGTATGGCTTGCTGCTTGGTCCTATTGACTGAGATTTGGGGTATCCTAACTATTCTTCAAATTGTTTGGGAGAAAGATTACAAATTTGTTTCGATTGAGTAGGATTCGGCACTGACAATTCCTCTACGAACAATGGGTGTCATCCTCCTCACCCTTGCGCCTCTCGGGTCACCCTAATCGATCACCTTATGACGAGAGATTGGCATGTACAAGTTATTCACATCTATTGGAAGACACTACGGACCGTATTGCAGGTTACGTTTTTTCACTACCTAAAGGTTCACATATCCTCCCCACGCTCCAAGTTGTGTTAACTTTTTATGACATGACGTCCACATGAGGGAATTCATTTCCTTAATTTTTGTACTTTATTAAATATTCTTTGTGCTTTATTAAATATTGCAGAAAATCCATGAAGAGTATCTCTTACTGTGAAATAAGAATCCACTTGCATCAGAAACACAATATAAAGACTTTATTGTATATACACACTCACAAGGAAAAATTCATATATTGAAATATGGAAGCACCAAATTCCAAGCAATCCATGTGGTCCAATCTATCAAACCAATCAAGCCATATTTACAAAATTCATCCAATTACTTGCCTTAGCAGCCAAAACAAGGTATCAAACTTAAAAACTAAAAAGTTGCATTTACATGTCTATTCCTTTGACAACAATATAACTATGTTTGCCTAAAAAAATATAGCAAAACTAATTCCACCATTCTTAAGCTAACTATGAGATTCAAGACGATGCAAACGATGCAAAATTCCACATTCACATAGTCACCGAAAAAGTGACTGTTGAATCGAGATCAGACGATGCAGATTTCAAAATCAGAATGTTGGCAATTTTAAGGAAATCGGTTTCGAGATTTCAACTCAACTCGTCTTCAAACAAAGCTTCAATCTCCTCTAAGCTTTTACCTTTAGTTTCTGGTAAAAAGTAATAAAAGAAAAGTGTAGCTAAAACCATTACACCAGCAAGCACAAAAAACATGCCTCCAAAAGTAATTTCCTCTGAGATACTAAGAAATGACATAGACACTACACCACTAATCAAACGGTTCACAGAAATTGCCAAACTTGTCCCTTGTGCCCTTAACCTCATAGGAAAAATTTCTGATGAATAGACCCATGTTGTAGGCCCAAGCCCAATAGAAAAAAATGAAACAGCAGCACAAACAGCAACTACACACAAAGCAATAGCCCACATGGGCTTTTCATCTGAATTGTGAAGTAAAGTGCAGCCCATTCCAAGCCCAAATAAGGACACTGCCATACCTGATGAGCCCAACAACAACATGGGCCTTCTTCCAAATCTATCTAATACCAATGCTGAAAATAGAACAAAACATGTCTTTGCTATTCCCATAATGATTGTGACACCAAAAAGTTGCTTCTCACCTTTAACTCCAGCTTCTCTAAACACTTCAGGACTATAATATATAACAGCATCATTTCCAGAAGCTTGCATGAAAAAATTTATACCAACTGCAGCTATAAGAATCCTTAATACAGGACGTGTAGGCGTAATTAGCAATTCTTTCCACACCCCCTGGCCATGCCTAGAAGAAGTACTAGAATTTGAAGCAGCTTGTGAAATTTCTGAAAGCCTAAGTTCAGCTTCACCTTTATTCTCTGATGTTCTAATCAAAACTTGTTTTGCTTCTTCAAGTTTACCTGTTGGAACAGAAAATCCGGTTTAAAAGAATAAAAATACGAAAAATAACACAAACAGAAGATCATATGAAACTTGGTAACCAAGTTTATCCAATTGTGCCTAAGTTTCGGACCGCAAAGCAGTTGCAGTTCCTTTGTTTTATGGGCTTGTATTTCCGTGACTTAGGCTCCAAGTAATTTGGGCCCTAAGTTACGTTTAGAGTGTTCTAGGCGCTTCTAGAAGCCTTCTGAGGCGGCCCCCTTAGGAGGACGCGCCCAAGGTCGGAGGACGCGCCCAAGGTCGTTTGGGCCCTTCTGGAGAGCGTTGTGCCCTTAGTTCAACTTGTTGTATATAAATAAGTACTACGGTTCATTGGTTCACTGCAGGAAGAAATCTGAACCAAACTTAATCGTTAGAACAGTTCAGTAAAATCAAACCGAACTGGTAATGGTTTGTCCGAAACCAAACTAGCATATAAATGTTTGGCGCACCGGTTAAACATTTCCACACCGAAACTACCTTTTCTAAAAACTGAACTATACCTAGTGGAATCAAACTTATTCTTTGTGAACCGAATTGCAATTTATAACTGATATTAGGGCTGTTAAAAAAAACCTAAAATCGAACAAACGAATATCAAGAGTGTTTAAGAAACCAAAAATTTGGACTGTTAAAAAAACCTAAAATCAAACGAACGAATATCAAGAGTGTTTAAGAAACCAAAAAACTGAATTGAGCCGCTAACCAAACTGAACCACGCCAAACATACCCGAATTGCTTCATACGTGTATCGTTTTTTTGTCGGGTTCAGTTTGGTCTGACGGTTCGGTTCAGTTTATAGAATTTTATCATTGTGCTGACTATGAATCATACTGAAAATTACCTTTCATTAGAAGCCATCTAGGAGATTCCGGCATAGCTAAAACACCAAGTGCAACAAGAATTGCAGGTAATGCAGCAATACCAAGCATGATTCTCCAATTCAAACCAATTGGAAGAGAAGAAAGAGCATAGTTTGATACATAACCAAGTAAAATACCAAAACTTATGAAAACTTCAGGAAGTGAAGTTAAAAATCCTCTTGTAAGATCAGGTGAAAGTTCAGCAACATAAACAGGTGAAATCATTAGAGAAAAACCAACACCAATGCCAGCTATTACACGACCAAACATTAAGAATGTAAATGATGGTGCTAATCCCATTAATAATGCACCTATTAAAAATGTTAATGCTGCAATCATTATTGTATATCTTCTTCCAATCATATCAGAAATTTTCCCTGATACCAATGATCCAATCAATGAACAAACATTCAAACATCCTACTAGAATTTCAACTTGAACTGATGATATCTTAAGATCTTTTCTTATGTATATCACAGCACCACTCATCACACCAATATCTGCAAAATAAATAAAAAATATCAAATTTTTTCATAATTTATAAGTACCCTTATGAAAATTTTCATCAAAAATCAATCTTTGATTATATAATTTAATTTTTCAATTCAAAATTTATAGATGAATTATGAATTAACATGGTTTTTTTTCTTCATATAATTAAACTAAAATTAAATATTAAACTTACCATAGCCTAAGAGAATTGAATTTGTGGAAGCCAAAATAGCACCAGCAAGTGCATATTTATTGAGATGATAAACCTTGTTTTTGTGACAATCTTCTTCATTATTAATTTGATCAACATTGGAATCTGAACCAGGTAGAGGATGATAATAATAATTCTGTTTATTCAATTCATCCATAGCAGAATTGTTTTCTTGCATATATGAATGAATTGAAAAAATGCAGAAAATCAAAATGGTTTATAGGAAATTTATATTATATGACACAGCCCATCACATAAAAAACATGTTTTGTGACAGCAACATTAAATGAAAAGATGTTAGCATATAAAAATCTAGGAATATAATATTAATATAATATTAAGAATGCAAAACCAATGGGTTTTTGACCAGAATAATTGTGTTATAATTTATATTTTTCTTCCAAAAAGATTGTATCTATGAATCATAATGAAAGGAACATGTCGGACACGTGATTATTGTGTCCAGCTATTCATTCACCTTCCCAAATTTATTATTGCTTTTTTGACAAGATTTTACTATTTTATTTTATTTTATTTTTGCTAATAGACAAGAATTGATTATTATTTATGCTTGTCAATGTGTTGTCTGATTTTCTAAATTTCTCTTTTTTTCTTAAATTTAATTCTAACTATGATTAACAAATGCGGACTATATTCATCTTTCAAATTTCAACTAGTAATAGTAAAATATATTTTTAGGAGAGTAATAGTAAATATTGATCGGTAAAGTCTTTGAGGTGACATCTGATCTTAAGGTGAACTTCCATAAAAGTTTGTTAGTTGGTGTTAATATTCATGATTCTTGGTTGGCAGAGGCATCCTTTGTTCTCAATTGCAAATTGGGTAGAGCCCCCCTTCCTTTATCTGGGGCTGCCTATAGGTGGTGATCCTCGAAAACTTAAATTTTGGCAACCTTTAATTGACCGTATTAACTCAAGATTATCGGGTTGGAAGAGTAAAAATCTTTCGTTGGTTGACCGTTTAATTCTCCTAAAGTCTGTCTTGTCCTCTCTTCCGGTCTACTTTCTTTCCTTCTTCAAAGCTCCCGCAGGTATCATTTCTTCCATTGAATCTATATTTAATTTTTTTTTTTGGGGTTATGAGGAGGTTAGGAAAATTTCTTGGATTAATTGGGACACTATTTGTTCCAAAAAGGAGGAGGGAGGTTTAGGAGTGCGAAGGATTCGGGAATTTAATTTGGCTTTACTTGGTAAATGGTGTTGGCGGATGCAGGTTGAAAATAGGAGTTTGTGGTATAGAGTTTTATCAGCTAGATACGGAGAGGTAGGAGGTACAATCGCCGAGGAGGGGCGGTTAAACTCTGTTTGGTGGAATAATTTGATCAATGTTAAAAATGGGGCTGGTGTGGGAAGTGGGAGTTGGTTTGATGATAATGTTGGGCAGGAGGTAGGAGATGGTGCCCAAACTTTATTTTGGTGGGATCCTTGGATTGACGGGCTAGTTTTGAAGAATAGTTTCAGCCGCCTTTTTGATCTTGCTACTAATAAAATGACAATGGTGGCAGAAATGTATTCTTTTGGGTGGGGGGTTGAGGGTGAAGCTTGGCAGTGGCGACGTTGTTTGTTGGCTTGGGAGGAAGAGAGAGTCCAGGAATGTTGTGATATTTTATCTAATATTGTTTTGCAGCCTACTCACTCTGACAGGTGGATTTGGCACTTGCATGCCTCCAACAGTTATAAAGTCACAAGTGCTTATAACATCTCTTGACATTCACCAGTAACAACTTGACGGTTACTCACATGACTGAAATTTGGAATAAGGAAATGCCTCTGAAAATCAGCCTCTTCGCTTGGCGCTTGTTATGTAATAGATTACCAACAACGGACAATTTAATCAAAAGACACATTTTACATCCGAATGCGCAGTTATGCGTGGGTGGATGCAGCATGATAGAAGATGTAAAACACTTATTCCTCTCGTGATTTTTTTGGCAAGCTTTGGTATGGTATTTCTCACTGGCTTGGTTATCACTTAGTGTTTCCTGAAAATGTGTCAGATCATTTATATCAATTTAGCACCTTCAGCGGCTTCTCTAATAGCAAACGCTCAGCTCTGAATCTTATTTGGCTATCTTGTGTGTGGGTGATCTGACTTGAAAGGAATGCTCGAATATTTCACCAAAAAGAAGCTTCTTTTAATCAACTATTAGATAAAGTTAAGCTTTAATCATACTGGTGGCTGAAAGCGAACCGCCCTAGCTTTGTTTTCTCCTACCATTCATGGTGGTTGAACCCTTTACCTTGTTTGGGAATATTTATGTAACAGGGTAGTTTTTTGTTCCTGTCTTGGCTGTTTTCGCATTCATGTAATTGACTCTCTCAGCTGGGGTTTTGGCACTCCTTGTGCTGAAATCTCCAGGCTTTCAGTATTTTAATCCATTTTAGTTTCTTAAAAAAAAAATAGGGGTAAATTTTATAAAGAAAAATTACAATAAAACTAGTAAGCTGGATATGACATTAAAAAAGTAAATGCTTGTAAAAAAATAAAATAAAGTAAATGCTAGTTGAGAAATATTTGTTTTCCTTTTTAGCTTTTTTTACTATGAAATTGATTTTCTATCGAGGTCTCAGGTTTGAGTCTCGTTTTGAAGGGTAAGAAGGTAAATTTAAATATATAAATGTACTTTGAGTGTGAAGGTCTCGTCTATTTTGGATCAGGGCATCAATCACTCACCATAAATTTTATTTTTTGTTAGAGAATAAAAAAAAAACTTTAAATGAACATTGAGAAAATATTTAAGTTGTTTTCCTTTTTTAGTTTATTCTATGAAAATGCTTTTCCAAATTAGTAAAGTTGATATTAATTAAAAAAAATAAAATAAAAATTAAGAAAAATGTAAGTTATTTCCCTTTCCCTAAAAAAAAGTTATTTTACTTCTTTAGTTCTTTTCTATAAAGTTACTTTTCTAAATTTGTAAATATTTTTACTAATAAGTTTAAAATGATTACATATAAAAGTCATTATTTCCTTTCAAAAAAAGATGTCCTTTTAATTGATTTTCAATTTTTCACATTTTTCATACCAGTTTAATTTTAATATATTGTTTGTGTAAAACCAAATTCATTGTCGACAAATCACAAACAAATGTATTACTTCATAATAGGAGTATCTATTTAGTTTTGTACTAATTAGGTGAAATGTCCATCATTGTAGATGCTCGTAGATATACAAAACAATTGTTCATTATATCAGTAGCTCGGATTTATTTTATGCTAGAGTAATTTTTATTATACTTTTTAGTATTATTATTTTTTTGTTACATTGTTATAGGTAGGTCGGGAGTTTTCAGTATCGGTTGCTTAAGGGACTCGAATCCCTTACTCATGGACCAATCCATCACTAGTACTTTTTGGTAGCATTTCATACTATAGTACTCTTTTCGAAATGAAATATAAATAAAAAGAGTAGTTAAAAAGTTGATGTATGTGGACAAAATTCTTAACTGCATACATTGACTTTTTAACTACCACTTTATTTGTATTTCATTTCATATGAAGTATTACAATCATTTTTATAGAACTATATCAAAGTATTGAAATCATTTGAATTAGATTTTATTTTATGAATATCATTTTTTGAAGGAAAATGACTATGATTAAACATATTCCGGTTATAAGTGATGCTTGTTGTGTTTTGTTGCAAGGACAATTGGTCCTTGAATTTGACCGTGTTGGCGGTTGGTTCATATGTCATTTCTAAAAAGACGAGTTTAAATTTATTCAGATTTGTCTTTGGTTCATCTCTAGTTGGATTGATAAATTATTTGAAATTGGTCCCCTGTTTTTTTTATCCTATGCTACCTTGCACTAAATGATTATTAATTAAACGTGTAAGGTGTTTTCCTTTAAAAGGTAAAGGGTTAGTGTGAAGAAAAATGGTCATGGGTTCCAAATTCAGAAAATCAAGTTCACACATATTATCTCTTTCATTAATGGATAGTAAATAAAATATTAAAAAAAATAGTGAGAATCCGACCTCATATTCAAGACAACGGTGGTGGATGTTGTATTGAAATCAGAAAATTAATATTTCAATACAGCAACAATGGTTGTTGGATTGAAATCAGAAAATTAATATTTCAATATAGATTTTAATTATTAAAAAAATCTTAAAATCTAGATTGTTTAATCTCGATTCAATGACCACGATTATCTTAAATGTATCAAAAAATTGAACGGGTGGAATCAAATTTACAGAAATATTAAGTCTAAATTTAAACGATTTACCATTTTTCTTCACATTAACCCTTTTACCCTTTAAAGTGAAACAACTTATAAAGTTGTAGAATATTTTTGATGTAAGAAACACTTGTACATTTCATTAATAATTGAGTAAAAACAAAAAGGTAGCATAAATATAGTTGTCCCTATTTCTGCGTGTGTTTGTCGTTCAGACTCAGCAGTTTCTGGATCATGTCTTTTTGATTAATATCTATGACAATGATGCTTGTGGTTATACATACTATATTACTAGGCATGTGACATTAGTGCACAATTTAATTTGATTAACATCTATGACTATGATGCATTTGATTAACATCTATGACTATGATGCTTGTGATTATATTCCCTCATACCAAATTATAAGCAAAAAACTCATTTACTTTGTCCCAAATTATAAGCAAAAAAGACAAATTTTATGATATTTAATTATGTTTTTTCAAAAATCATCTTTTTCAAAGAGAAATTAAATGCAATTTGCATTCATTATGCTCTCCCTTTCATTTTCTCTATAACTAATAACCAATAAAAATTGTTTTTACATCTTTCTATGAAACTTATTTCAAGAATAGCATAAGAAACTATACTACAAAATACTTTTTTTACTTATAATTTGGAACGGATTGAGTACGTTTATTATTAGGCCTGTGACAGTCGTGCACAATTTAATTTGATTTAGCTTCACGTATTGGCCTGGCTGAGAAGTTGTAAATTGTAATCTTGTCACTCAACGCCATTCATATTGACCAGTCCGAAATTCATTTATATTTTTTATAAGATTTTGTACTCTTAATATTATTTTATGATCAAAATTATTTACTCGTACACATCAAATAAAAAATAAAATGATGTGATTTAATGATGTGAATCATCTAAATACTTTTTTTCAGAGATGTGATTTCGGAGAGTGGTGGAGCAATGAGTGTTCTTATCCTCTGCACCCCGAACGCTAAACCACCAGCAGCTCATTCCAGTGGGTGGTCTTGAGTGTTGGTTCTCAAACGCATTGGTGTTTTCAACCACCATCCACGTCGGCTTTGTTGTTGGTTTCGATGGTTGGGTTTGTTTTGGCTTGAAAAGGCATTTACGCCTGTTGTGTTTTACAGGGGGGCTGATGGTACGTGAACCTCTATCTTTGTTGGCGGGTTGGTTCATACACTATTCAAAAAATATGTGGTTGAATTTATTCAGGCGCGTCTCTGATTCGTTAGAATGCTTGCGGCCTTTTACATGTTATTTTTTTGCAATTTTTTTCCGTGCTCTGTGTTTGGTTTGTTGAATTGTGCTGATGTTTATTTGTCTGTTAGTCATGTGTTTCTCTATACCACTTTTGCTAAGGAGAACTGATATAGTGAACAACAAAATGCACTCCATGAACGCACGACATAATATGTGGCTTTACCTCTATTGTTCAAATAAATTTCAATTAAAATAAATGGGAAAATCCAAAATAGTGTCATCGTGAAATACATCGTTTTGTGGATTCCACGACAAATGCATGTTGTGTTGTTTAGCAATTTTCTTTGCTAATATCTCATGTAACATCCTCCTAGGGTTGATTTTGTGGTTGTTGAGTTAGGTTTATGTCCCGTCAGCATTTTGTACTTTATTTTTATTATATATATATTTTCCTTTGCTTAAAAAAAAGTATAAAACATATTAATGTATGTTACTTTTTTTATTTTTGGTTACTTATTAATGTATGTTACTAGTCGTTCCCATTAAACAAATTTTTTATACATTAAGACAGCACGACTAAACAAATATATTTTTATATAGGCAAAGGACATAAAATTCATATAACGTATTTTTATACATTAAGACAACACGACTATACAAATATATTTTTATATAGGCAAAGGACATAAAAATTCATATAACGTAAAACGAGCCGAATAAAGAACAGGATATACTTTGTTTGAATTTGAAATAAATTTCATATTTATCTTTTTATTTTATTTTATTTTTACAAATTATACTTAACTAAATATACCCCAATAAAGATGACAAGCCATATTTTCAAATGGAAATTAATCATCAACAAAGTTTGGAGATATACTTTGCATAATAACATGGCTTTTTTTTCAAACAGTCAAACTAGTATCAAAGAGAATCTAACCTGAAACTTTAAGAGGATCACACTCCTAGATCTAAAGTCAACATCTTCAACCAACCCAACTGAGTTTTCATAATAATATGGTTAAAAAGAATGTCTTATGAGGAGCGCACCCAAAATTTAAAGTCAACATCATCATCATCAGACCAACCCAACTGAGTTTGCGTAATATATGGTTAAAAATAATGTTGAACAAAATCGAAAAATAAGTAATAATACGAAGGATTAAGACCAAATTGAATGTGAACACAAATCTCAGCAAGGATATTCTGAGTTTAGTAATATTATATAATAATGTTCACAAAAGATACTATAGAATGTTCAAAAGAAAAGTACTAGTCAAAGAAGTAATTAACTTCTATACGGCTAATCTCCAAGTTAATGAACTCTTAGATACTTCAAAGAAGTTTATAATATCAAAACTCTTAGATATTTTCTTTCAAAGAAATTTTTTTTTAAATAAAGCTTAAACGACACTGATTAAATAAACTCTATCTTAATGTATACTCAATTATTACTGAAATATATGTGTTTTACCTAAAAAATAAATAAACTCATTCATTTCCTTTATTTTCTTTACGGAAAAAGCTTAATGCATTTCATAATAATTGTTTGGATACATATTGGTTTACCAATAAAAGCAAGGAAACTAGTTAAGGATGTAGTCGTCTTAATAAGATCTTGGACAACTTTGTTTGTTTGTCTTCTAATGAACTTAACATGAAAGTTTACAAAATCAATAGCTAAAATGCGTCTACAATCATAGAAAATAGCACCGAAATTTGAGACAAGGTAATTTCCTCTTTCATTTCCCTTTAAGTGAGCACTTCTTACGAAATCCTGAAGAGAAACTTTTGCATTGAAAGAGTAGTTTTTTAGACTCTTTTTTTAACAAAGTATTTTTTAGACTTTTAAAGAGTTGATTACATAAATTTCAAGATTTTATTATTGTATTTGCTTCATTAACAAGTATCCTAAGAACCGTTAACATTTTCCATTATTTAAATCAATTCACCTTCGGTAAATTGTCTTATTTTACATAAATATCAAATTAAAGGAATAAAAGTTGACATGTATATAATATTGTTACCGCTATTCTTAATACATTTTTAGAAAAAGAGATCGATGTAATTAGTGTCTCCAAATCACCAATTAAGGAAACCAATATATAAATATTGTATGAGGAGTGTGAAAAAGTTGTATATTCAACTTTTGAAAATAAAAAATTTATTATTTTCAATGAATAATTTCTACTTTTAACTTTCTTAACTAGCGCATGAGGGACACCAGTTAGTATGTCTCATACACTTAATACTGTTTCTTATGTAATACTTGATGCTTGCAATAATTAGGCAAACTTGATATGGACCATTAACTATTAGACAACATGCAGTTATACAAAGTTATTGCAGTCCCCAGCTTGAGGCACCCGTGCTACAAACAAAGCCTTCATAAATAATGAAGTAAGGTTCACGTTACTTTACACAACCTTGTAAGCAGGCAAGTTAACCTGCATTAGACCATTCAATCCTTCTGATTTTATTAGGGAAACTTGATATAGGCCACTCATAACTGTAGAGCTAGACTCATCAATTTCAATCTAGTTTTTTTGTGTTCAATTAATTCACACAATCGCGCAATCAATAATTTTGAAGTCTATTAGTTTTATCAAGATTGAACGACTCAGATTTCAAACATTGTAAATAGAATTTTAAGATTTACAAAATAAACTAAAATTTAAATCATCGGATCTTGATTAGACAATTTCAACTTGTTGTATGCGTAGCCGCAAGGATTTGCTGACTACATGGAATTCAAATCCTATATATTCTCCTGAAATACAATAAGGTAAAATTGTGCCCAAATGATAAAGCAAGTACCAAGGATTATGTTCGGTTTTTACTTTTTACATGGCATGCGTTTGACTTATTCACAAGTTTTAACTTATAATTGCTAGAAAAATTATGAAGTGCATGAAAATTTTGGATTCAGTTGTCATTTTTATGCTTCAACAGTACACAGCTCAGTTTGGAATTGGAAGTTCTGAATATGAAGTTATGAACACAATGAACAAAGAATGTGATGTCATAGAGAAAAGATCATGATATATTGAGGGAAGACTCAATTTGGTCCCTTAAAATTTTCCCGCAGTTCAATTTAAGCCCCGACAAAAAATAACATCCAAACTAGTCTTTGACATTTTTATATTTGAGACAAATAGTCTCTATGATAATGAGTCGGGGACTAATTTTTCCTCCATATAAAAATGTCAAGGATTAGTTTGGATATCATTTTTGTTCAAGACTAAATTAAACCACGAGAAAATTGTGAAGGACCAAATTGAATATTCACTCTTATATATTTGATATCAGCTTATATCATTTTGATATTTGTATGTCCATGTCCAAGAAAATGGAGCTTCCACATGTCGTAGATTAGTAAAAATTCTTAGGGTTAAACCTGTCATACTCGAAGGCTGACATGCCCTTTAACCCCTTTAGTCTCAACTAACAACCTATTATTCTGATACACCAAAAAGCTTCACATTGCTTGAGAATCGAGATTAAAGGTAATTTATAAACAACTATCACACTCCTTCATCCAACAAGACATCTTTTACAAACAAAAAACCATGACAGCTTTACACAAGACGTGGTAACATAGTAAACAATAAACAAGATTATTTGCAAAATGAGATGAATAGTTCCACATATATAGAACACTTGAGTTTTACTAGATCAGGAAAACATAAGGAAATAATTAATCTAGGACCAGAGTGAAACAAATGGGGAGAGGAAATTTATGTTTTCCATTTCTTATGATTACATGCCCCAAAGAGGTAGCTCTTAAAACTTAGAGAAATGGGAATAGCTAGAATTTTACATTTGTTGATAAAACTTTTCATTTGTACACTGTCACATACAAGTTTTTTTTTTTAATCTTAATTAGTAATTAGTATGAATTTTCTGAATCCAATGATCATATCATCTTTTAATTAACCAACATACCGAAGAACTTCTGTGGTAACATCAGAAACCCAATTCACAGTGGTGCCGAAGAATAGCTCCCAAAACCACAGATCCACCGCCAAGATTGACGAAAAGATGAGCAAAGCCAATGTCTGATAACGGTTCAACGGCCAACCTGAAGCCCTAGCCACTGTCTTCAGAAACGGAAGTGAACTTGTATCAAGTTTCCTTTTCGTTATGGACCAAGCTGTTATCCACTCTACACCAGACGGGACTAAATCGAACTCCTCCCTCAATCTCCTTCCGAGATCCGGCATATGGCCACCCCCGTAAAGTATAGCAATCTTATTTTGTCCTTTGTCTATTGCTCTTCTGAGGTTCTTGATTGCAACTCGATTTCTCTCACCAATTATAACAGATTTCTCCTCCACATCTGCCGTATTTTGTGTCAAGCTTTACAACAATAGTTTATCATCAATACTCTCAACAAAAGAAAATTGATATGATTATGTTCATGTAATCTCTTGAACTGCACAATTTCGACCAAGTTTTATGTCCTGGACTATACTTTCAAAACGATTGCTAGCAACATACTCTTCAGTCTTCACAATACACTCTCCTATTTGTTGAAATTCATTAAGATCCCAATGTTTTAGAAATGGGCCCCAGGAAATTATGCAGGTCCCACATAAATCTGGTGGGACCTTTATGAATTTCAGTTAATAGGAGAGATTGTTTTGTCGAGAGTACATTAGAGCATCCTGCTAGATTTTTTCTACTTTCAGTGCATGTTTGAAATCAAGGTGAGTTTGACGAAATTGTGATGACACTATGATTTTGTTGAAGATCTTGCCAAAATCACTATGGTACACGGTGATTCTGCCAAACTCACCGCAAATCCAAACATGCACTCAATTGTCAAAATCAAAAGTAAGCTTGTGGCTCAAAAACCTACAGGAGCAAGAGTTTGTATAAATTTGTACTGGACCAAATTGAGAGGGACTTACTCAGATGTTAGTCTCTTAGCAAGGAAGACTTTCATGGCAGCACTTACATCAAGCCTTGACAATGCCTCTATTTCAGGATATTCTGATGCTGGACTTCCCACATTTGCACAAACGCTTCCGATGAGAAAAAGGCCAACAAGCGGCATAGGAAGTACACGTGAAGCCCATAAAAGCTTTGATCTCCACGGATCAAGATCTTCTGGAATCGAAGGCTCCAACATCGCCTTTGTAGATCTAAGAGTCATTTCCTTTGCAAAAGAAAATAAGCTTTCACCTTTTGCTTCCTGGAATAAAAAAGAGAAAAATTAATTAGATCTCAACAATGAAAATAAGTAACGATCATTATCCATTAGACTTCATAATCAACTAAAAAATTAGCAACTCAAAACCTGGAGTAATTCGAAGGTCTCATAATCAAGATCTGCATGTTGCCAATTTTTAGACTCGTAATTGAGACAATCTAATTGGAAATCAAGTCTGAGAATTTGAGCTATCTGTCTTTGGATGCATCCCAAAATGTTAAAACCTCTAGTTTGTGTTCCTTTTAACCTTTTATTAGCCATAGGGTTTCTCATATTCTCTAAAGTTTCCTTGCTAGCTACCATTTCATAAAGGACGCAATCATAGGATTCAAGCTCCTTCTGGAGGGCCAGAAAATACCTGCTCGTAAAAATTAGGATCATCAAAATTAAAAGTTAATACTGCTTCGGGGAAAATGTAAATAAATATGATAAACAAATTAAGTCCATGCATCAATGAGCACTTGTGCAGTATTGTTTAGTTACGAGCATAAGCCTAAAGGGAAAGCTCATCGCAAAACACTAGTCCATTAGGTGAAAGAACGCTTTGACGTTTAAGTCTCACTTCTTAGGTGAGACTCCACAGTGTGTGACTCAAACCATTGTACCATCATTTGAGGATTGATGCCTACGACAACCTTCACTCAATGACACTTTACTCCGACACTTCACTCAACTTCTTCAATGGTCAGAACCCTCCACCAATCCGAACCCTTCGTAAGTAGCCCTTTCCGAGAAGTCATTCTTCTCAATGAGAGCACTGATCTTATGAGCGTAAGTCCAAAGGGAGAGCCTATCCCAAAACCAAAAGACTAGCCCCTTAGGTGAGAGAATCCCTACAGTTATAAGCCTCACTTACGTGAGACTCTCTGACGTGAGAATCATAACATACTTATCAAAAGAAAATCATAGAGAATGTTCAAAACTAGAAAAGTAATCATATTCATGACTTCAAAGAAGGTAGAAAGGTTATCTCAAAAGCTAGCATATTTGCAGTTTGCTTGAGATGCGGTTCAGTAAAACACGCCAAAGGTACAGCTAATA
>Ga0315913_1002056_pt1 | contig 23161 bp, 15 predicted proteins | sample MpolsnodulesMG_FD_207736 | JGI IMG/M metagenome (GOLD analysis project Ga0315913, IMG submission 207736) | Medicago polymorpha root nodule microbial communities from Los Angeles, California, United States - small nodules | ecosystem: Host-associated > Plants > Roots > Nodule | place: USA...
TAGTTCCACATCTCTTGAGCAGTTGAAAAGGAACGTAAATTATTAATCATCTGAGGATCAATGGAACTGAGAATCCAAGTGATAATTTGAGCATCTTTGTATTCTCACTCTTCTAAAGCAGCCTTTTCTGTTGGTGCCTTAGAGACATCATCGAGGTGACTCCATAATTTGTTTCCTTTGACATACATCCTAAACTGAAATTCCCAAGCCGGATAATTTTTGCTGATAAAACGGACACAAAAATCTCTTTCTTTGTGAGAACCCATGAAAACAATAGACAAGTAGAGTATGAAAACAAAGAAAATTAACCACGTATGTGGGTATGTGGACACAAACGGTGAGTTTTGGCTTTTACTTGTTTTCTTTTGTTTTAATGAACAAACAAAGGGTCACTTGCTAACAAACTCAAGACAACCGTATCAAAGACAGCAGGAGCCAAATCACAATCGTAATTACGATTTGCGATACCAAAACCAAGAAGCGGCGGAAGAAAAGGTAACCTAGAAAAGGTAACCAAGATTGAATCGACCGGAAGAAAAACAAAACGAGAGTATGGTTACCCACAAGAAAGTGGCGGCAGACAAGGATTACTTTGGATCGAAACAGACCATGTCACAAATAATGGCTTGATTCCTTTCTCATTGTTATTCTTTGTATATATATAGAGGTTACAAGGCTATACATATAATTACACTAAATAATTATATATAATGGAAACAAATCAATTTCTGATTTATGTCCTTATATCTAGGAACAAATTAATAAATATAATAAGGAGAATAAATCAACTCCATATTCACAGTTTTTAGTCGAAGGAAATAGCTTATCACTTGAACCAAAGACTTATTGTATGAAATAACTTAATACTTGAACCTAATGTGAAATGAAAAGCTTGTTAACAATTTCGGGTAGGTGATACTAAATAGCTAAACTTGCTTCTACATTTGCTGTTGTTTAGTTGTGCGAAGTGACTGAAAAGTTGCCACCAGAGGTTCCTGGCAGTGAAACCTTGAAAGTGATCCATGCTCAAGCACAAAATATTCTCAAAGAAAATTTAGAATTTGAATCTTCCTTCCAACCGAGTTTCGAGTCTGAGCAACAAAGAGCGCCTGATATACCAGCATCAGATAGTGACTCTTCAAACCTGCAAGAGCAAAGAATGGATGGAAACAATGAAGTTTCTGAGGTTGTTCCATCAACAAATGGAGGAGATGATCGTCAAGAAAGAAGCAGCAGCTCGTATTTATCAACTAATGCAGTCTCTCCACGAAACTCGGAAAATAATATCAGATCACAGGAGTCGTCCAGGCCTGTGAGAGAAGGAGAAACGTCGGTCATTGAACAATTTGAACGCGGTGTTTATATCACAGCCATAGTAATACCTGATGGCAGCAAATTTTTCAAACGTGTTAGATTCAGGTACGAGAGCTAGTTGTTAATCTAAAAAATTTCTACCTTTATATATTCTGCATGTCAAAATGTATCTGTGAACCTTTTTGAGTTAGTAACTAAATTTTTTTCTATTTCATAGAATTTCGGGTTATCAATGTGGGGAGACATCTAAGTACTTATGCATGTTCTTATTTGAATCCATGAGATGTTTCTATGTTATTTTAGATTTTTATATGTTGGTTACTTACATACTTACATTCATCTTCTGATTTGGTGACCTTTGGTTAATTTGTGTATTGGTTTTCTTATTACAGTTATTTCTATCTTTAACACAATATCTTTTCTTCTTTGTTAATTTTTTTACTTTTCTGGGAGCAGTAGGAGAAGATTCAGTGAGCAACAAGCAGAAGAATGGTGGAGCAATAACAAAGATAGGGTATATAGAAGATATAACCCACCACCTATAAATAATGAAAGTATTGGTTCATCTAGCACCCCACCTCATGGTGAAGAAAATGTTGAAGCAGCCTCAATCAACCAAGTGTAGCAAATTAGACAAATTAGTGCAAGCAATATCTCCATTATGAAGCACTGAGACTGATACAGATATCTGACGCAACACTGACATTGACATGTACACACTGTTAAGAAAATAAAAGTGATTAAATGTAACCACGTGTTGGTGTTGGGACACTGACACGGGTCGGACACAAGACATGTCTTTAATCTAAAGCTTCAGTGCTGCATAAATCTACAAAAACACTCGGGGAAGGACTTGCAATAGAGAATAGAATATGGAATAGGAAAAATATAGTGTAAGGTTTAGAGGTAGAAAAATTTTGGTTTGAACATTCTTTGATTTACTTCTTACACTTTTTGTCCTTGTAACTCTTCCACATAACCTCTGGTATTGTTATTGTACATCACATGTGTAATTTATCTCCAACAAGTATAGTGAGGCTGGTAGTATATGAATGAGGAATAATGCCACTAGGACATTTTTAACAAAAGAGAATAAAAATTCATTCTTTTTTATTCTGTTAAGTTTTATTACCTTTGACTAAAAGCCAACAGTGCGATTATAATTGTTACGATCTTAAGCCCGCTAAACCGTTTTTCTGAGGTATTGTCACTTTTGAATCTTGTGTAAGCATTCACAATTTTGTCATTTAGTTAAAAGGTGTCTCAGTGGCTTGAGAAGAGTCGGCGATTATAAACTACATTTAGTTTCGATTCTTAAACAATGTGCGATCTTTTGGCATGCAGAAACAACAATCTATGCTAAAGCTAAATTCATTTATTTTGTCACATGTGATGTAGTAGGTTCTTGAGTAGGGTAGAGAACTAGTCCTAAGCAAATATTTAATGAGTTTTAACAGAAAGGGTAAAGTTTGTGTTATTGTTTATACTTTATAGATTAATACCATGTAAATCTATTACACTTTTAGTTACTTGATGAAATTATGGAAAAGTATAAAGTTTGTTATAGCTATCACTTTCCAGGCAAAGTGGAAGCAAGTGGCTGGTGGTATGTGAGGAGTCACAATCTTGTCTATTTGACTGCCAAACATAACCTAATCATACTGCTAAATCTGATTGGGAAAATATGGTCTAAACTTTCAATGCCAGCTAGTGTTTGTCTTTTTTTATTTGTCTAGTCAATTCAAATTTGTACATTCAAATTATCATTATCTTCTTTTGAAATTTAAAGCTTATATACACATGTGGTTATTTTATTATTGACTGAAATAATATATGCCAAATCCTTTATATTAATATACTTTTTTCAAAGTTAATGCCTAGTTTGGTTGAAATTCAAATGATCTTTTGGTTTCAAATGAGTTAATATAATAAGGTGGTGTTGACCTCGAACCTTGGTGTATGATCCTCCTTAAAGTTTCAAGTTCGATTATTCAAGTGCCAATTTAAATGAGATAGTTTAACTTCTTATAAAAAATATAAATTCAAAGTGATTTACTATGAAGTTTTGTGTAAAACATCATTATGATATAGAATGATTAATAGATAAAAAGGTATCTTAAGTATATGATCAGAAGTTCAATACCGTGCATGAGATATATATAGAAGAGTATTCGTCTCTCCGGACTGGAAAGAAAAAGTTTTGTATAAAACTTGAGTTTAACTGTATTGATAAATTTTCATAATTCATAATAAAGATTAAATAAAAAACATTACTCAACTTAATGTAAATATCATACTCAAATATCAAATCAAATGAATAAAATTTTATTTTTTCTTCGCTTTTCTGTTAGGGGGAGCGGGGTACTTTTCAATTTTTCATTAATCAACATCAACTTGCTTATACATTAGAAAAATATAAGAACTGGACCCCATAGGGACACATAAAAAAGTTGCATCCAGGCACATACCACATGGGAAAACCTATACTTGTGGCCTTTACAGAATTTAGCTTTCCTTATTCTCACCATACTTAGCAACCAAGGCTGCTTCCATGCTGTCAATTCTATCAAAAGAGATATGACCTTAGACTAAAAAATTACATCTTTTTCATTAAGATTTCATTATATTACAAGTCATGCCAATTTGGATAATTAAACAGTTTAATAGATATGTACAATAAAAGATAAAATATAGTGAATTATTTTCATTTTATAATTTTTTTTAGGTAGCCTAGTGGCTAGAATTCACCTTTTTCAAGGTGAATAAGTAGAGTGTTCGGGATTCGAACTCCGGCCCCTGCATATAACAATGCATGTCCCTGGCAACTGAAATATGCTCATGGGGACAGTTCTAAATTGTTTTTAAATGACTCGAAAAAAAGGTGTTTTTATAAACTATTCGAGAGAATTTATAGAAAAAGATGTTTTTATAACAATGCATGTCCCTGACAACTGAGATATGCTCATTAACTATTTTGATTTGCTCGTTCGAAAAGTATCACAAGTTTTTGTAATAGTCTATAAACTCAAATAAGTCAAATCAAACAGATTTTACGTGGATTATGTTCCAAATTAGAAATCAAAGCAATGGCCCTTATGTAATTCTATTATCAAATTATGTGCAAATTGGATTAGAAGAAAAAAAAAAGAAAAAAGTTAGTACCAACGTGTAGAACAAAACAAAGTGACAATAATATAATAAAATTAAAAAATAGGTATCAAAGTTTCCTTCATGAAATTGAGAACCATTTCCATTCCAATAGGAATAACTCTTTCTTTAAGCCATTCTTTCAACCCTTCTATATCAAACTCTTTCTCTCATATATTCTCTTTTCAACCAATCATACAAATCACCCTTTCATTAATTTTGTTCCAATTAACATGTCACGCATGAAGCTATCAAAGAAACTTAAACCAGCCAAGAAAGCATGGAAGAACCTCTCAAACACTTTCCAATCAAAACTCCACAAACTAAACATATCAAAAACTTTCAAAACAACCCTTCAACACATTCTTTCACTCTTTCATTCCCTCACTCATCTCATAACCTCAAAAAGTAATACTCATCGTTCTCTCACTTCTTTTAAATCATCATATGCTGCTTCACCTTCTTATTACCATTTTCAACACAAAAGCTTTGCAGCTATAAACATAAATGATCTCTATTCTCAAACTCATTCGGTTTCTTCTATGAATAGTAGTAGTACTATTCTTCATGCACAAGGTGAAACAAGTAGAGAAATCGAAAAGGTACATGTTGATGACAACAACAATGATGTAGACACTTTAGAGGATGCATGGAAAGTTGTTGTTGCTAGGTCTCCAATGTTGCAAGTGGATCAAAAGGCTGAAGAATTTATCTATAAATTTCGTGAAGATATAAGGCTTCAGAAAGAGAAATCATTGCTTGAATTTCATGAGAGGCTAGCAAGAAGTACCTAAATTTGATAATATAGATTATAATTTTCATTTTTTTTTATTTCACATATAGTACATGATTATGATATATATCATGGCTTGGTTTCTATTTTTTTTTTTTTATACTTTCATTTAGTTCTATTGAGAAGCAAAGGGATTTTTACTTTGCTTTGAAATAAGGAGTAAATAAGTAATTAGCACATGTAGTTAATTGTTTTGGAATGATGTGTGAAGAAGTTCTGAGGATGTATATGAAACTTGTGAGGAATTTTTTTTCTTCTCATTTTCATTATTTGTATTAAAACTTGTGCATATTGTTTAATTAGTATGGCAATAATAAAGTGTGTATTTTATTTTACAAAATTGGAGTTTGAAAAAATTATTAAAGTAACTATAATTATCATTTTACAACCATCTTGGAGTAAATTTGAATTTCATTTCTTAGAAATTATATGGTAATACTTTTATCAATGAGCTAATACCTCTTAATCATAAAGTGTGTAGCTTTTTTTAAGTAAGAATGTTATTGATGTAATGTACCCACCAATTCTTATTGGTATTGGAGGAGTTTTAGCATGCATAATTTTTGTTTTAAATGATAGAGATGACCCGTTGCCTAATCTTTGGTGTTTGTGGAACCGTTCTTGGTCTCCCATCACTATTATTTATTGCTATTGAGCAGACCCATAATCGTGAATGGATGCACCTTTGGATTGAAAGTGACTCGCAACTTGCCATTCAAGCTTCCAAATCTCATTACATTATTCTTTGGGACCTTCGTAATCGCTGGAGTAATTGTTTCGATTTGCATATGGAGCTTCTGTTTTCTCATGTTTTCAGGGAGGGTAACTCTTGTGCCGGCAAGCTAGCAGCTTGAGGGCATGACTGTTCTGATTTTTCTTGGTGGGATATTGTTCATGTCAGCTTTTTGTGGGATTTTTTTTAGGGATCGTTGTAATTTTTCGAATTTTCGCTTTTGTTAGCTTTCTTTTGTTTTTCCTGTTTGGGGTTTTAGCCCAGTCTTCCCTTCTTGTATTTCTTTTCTCCCTTTTTTAATAATATTTATGAGTGGTTGGGAGAGGTTGAGGGGCTCTAAAGGGTGCCAACATAGTTGAGATGTGTCTCTTTGATACCATTACACTCTTATTTCTGAAACAAAAACTAATGTATCCTTCAATTTAACCAATGATTAATTTTCTTCGAAAAACTTGACTTAACCAATTTTAGCGGATAGTTCCTACCAATCACATTTTTTTACATCAACAAGCCTCGAATATGAAACTTGTTTAAAAAATTTGAGTCAAATTTTGCTTGGGTCAATGAAAAGTGTGTATACTGTATTTATTTATGGTGAATAATACACTTGTGAGAGTTGCTTGATGTTTTTGCTATTATTTCCAAATCACGTCCATCTATCTCTATCCATTGAATCAGTTTGCCCAACTAACTTCAATTATTTTCCATTGTTTTCTTATAAATATTGATTAGCATTAGCTTTATGGAATCTATTAAATATGTTTTTGTCCCTTCGTAATACTCGTCATCTAATTTTATTTCTATAAGAAAATATTTTTTAAGTTTAAGTTGTTCCTCTCATTTTAATAATTGTATGTTTTTGTTTTTTCTGCTAATCAGCAAAAAAAATCAAGTCAACACTTCTCACAATTACTTTTTAAATGATATAACGCTCACGTGGCAGCTAATGGATAGAAATTCAGTCCAATCTATCCTAGGAATTCAGTACAATTTCATATTTTTTACATTCATTTTGCTTTTGGAATTATGTGTGTGTGAAGAATTGAAAATGTATAAATAACTTGTGAGGAATTGTTTTCTTCTTCGTTTGGTTCATTGTGAAAAGGTGATGAATTGTGCATATTAATTAGGGTTATGCTAATAAATGTTCACATTCAATCGGTCGATATGGATGTTTGGGATGCCGTTGTCAACGGGCGGCTTGAATTGCAATAGACATTGATGGTGTCATGCAAAATAAGCCTAAGGCTGATTGGACGGATGATGATAAGAAAAATGTTCAATACGATTTAAAAGTGAGGAACATACTCATTTTCATACTCGTCGTAAACGAGTATCACTTAGTTTTATATTGCAAGACCGCTAAAGCAATGTGGGGCGCTTCAAAACCTTCCATGAGGGTATGGAGGACGTTAAGCAATCAAAAATCACTACCCTCATTCAATAATTTAAGCTATTTCACATGAAGGATGGTAAAACCATCTCCTCCATGAAAATGAGATTCACTCACATTGTTAACAAATTACAATACCTATGAAAGAACATCTCAAACCAAAATTGTACTAATAAAGTTTTAAGATGCATGTCTAGAGAATGGCAGTCTAAAGTCACTACCATCAAAGAATTTCAAAACCTTAAAACTCTTGGAATCACCACCCTATTTGGAAAGATTAAAGAGCATGAGCATGAGATTCTAAGGTTGAAAGTTAGGGAGGAAGATAGCAAGAAAAAGGAAAAGAATTTCATTGCGTTGAAATCCACCTCCACATGCATTATTTAATAATAATTCAGAGATAAATACAAGGTTCAAGGTGTTACGCCTTCAATAATTCCAAGCATGCATAATTCATTCCCTCAAAATTCATAAACAGTCGCAATGGATTTATAAAATAAAACATCTCAACATCTCAAGGTATATCATCATACACCTCATGGTTCTCGTATAATCCAACAAAATAAAATACACAGAAATCACGACAAGGTCCTAAATCAGAGCCTAAAACTAGACTCCAAAGGAAAGCAAAAAGCGAGGAAGCGTCAAGTTATCCCCGAGTACTCACGATCACGCGTCCACAACCCTGCACGTCTACACCATCCAATAGAATGGCATAGTCGAAAACCCGAAAAAGGGTGAGAAATACTCAATATAGAATATCATGAACATATGAATAAATTCAAGGCAACAATTATCAAATATTCAACAATTCAATATCTCAAGTAATATTCTCATATAAGTAGGCATATAAATTCTCAATTCCCAAATTCAAGACATATAAAGTAGGCTTAATTGCACTTTTGACCCCCTATCTTTTCAAAAGTTGCGATTTTAGCCCTCTAACTAATTAAAATACGAAACAGCCCCCTATGTATTGGATCTTTGGCAGTTTTGGCCCCAAGGCCACTTTTGACTTAGTCTTCGCTGACGTGGCACTCACATCCCTTAAGTGAGGTGCCACGTGTAATTAGTTAAGGGGTGCCACATCAGCAAAGACTAAGTCAAAAGTGGCTTTGGCGGCCAAAACTGCCAAAGATCCAATACATAGGGGGCTATTTTGTATTTTAATTAGTTAGGGGGCCAAAATCACAACTTTTGAAAAGATAGGGGCCAAAAGTGCAATTAAGCCTATAAAATTTTCACATCTTTAGTTGTCATTAATTATCCGTAGTTGTCATTAATTATCTTCCCATAATATATTATGATGTTCCCTTTTGATTGACTCTTTTTATTATTCCACCTTAACATCTAGTTAATTCTAAAAATTAATTTATATTTTTTGAAATTAATTAAGATTAATTGAAATACTTCCTTCATAATTGCCGTCTTCGTTGGTTATTAGTAAGTGTTCTATGTCACTTCTTCTTTTTTTCTCTTTTCTATAAGATAATTGGATTAACTAATTCTTATAATAAAATTACTTAGACTAAGTTTCTTAGTATATGCCTAAGAGTCATACTACTATTCACTCATAGTATTGTTCCCTGTAGTACTATTTATCCTAATACTATTCATTTCTTAAATAATTTATGAAATCACATGTCATTGCATGACTACATTACTTGTTTATCATGGCTTCTTTTTATTTTTCTTCAAGACACATGTCCTTCTCTTCATACTTGGTAATAGCTTTTGGATTCTTCTCATGAATGTTGCGAAAAAATCATAAAATTCTTCTTAAGTTAATCCATGTCAATGTGACTAATCATTATGTACTGGCATTGTTATTTTTTATATTGTTCTTGTCAAAGAGATTTAATCGCAAGAGAAATATTTTTTAAAGCAAAAACAAAGTGAAAATGACAGACATGACATCTAAACTATGTTGACCTCCTATGATTATAATATATAATTTGTAGCAATGTAAAATTATTATTAATAAATAAAAGAAAAATGAGAATTACAAATATTGGAGTGATCGGACCAAAACCCAATAAAATTTAACCAAGGGATTTCACCTTGTCCCTTATTAAAATTTTCTCAGGAAAACCATTAGAATAAAACCTGAGTACTGGAAAAAAGTACAGAGCAACTAAACAACACAAAGGTAACATAAACGTAAATCAAAGTGCATAGGGTATTATTAAAGTAAGAACATTATGACATACAAATAAATTATATGTAACATATAATTATTTTACATATTAATGGTTACAATTTCTCGCATGTACACATTGAGTTAATGCACATCGGTTTTTCTTGTGGAAAGATACACCCAACAATTTTAACTTTTCTCCGACATTCGTAGTGATCTTTACATGAAACAGGCCCTAAAATGTCAAATAAGAAAGTACTTTGATTAAATGATTGTGAAATATGATGTCTAATATAAATAAGAAAATAATGTAAAAAATTACTTACGACCATCGAGTACCACGAGATATACAGAAAGAAAGATTATCAAAGCATAAATAAACTTGGAAATGAGATTCATTTTTTCTTCTTCTACAAGCAATCAGTAAAACATGGATTAGACATTTTATAATTAGAAGTTTATTGCTTTGTTAACATCATTTAAATACTTTTTTAACACTTAAGAGTTGATTTTTTTTATTAAATTGTAGTTATATTGTTAAATGTCTCTAAGGTAGATCAATGTATCAAGTTTGTCTGTTAACTCACTCAATTAATCAGTTAGGCATAATAAAGATCTAAAATAAATACTTTTATTCCCATCAAACATTAATTAAATTTTTAATTTTTTTAGTGTTTCGTGATAGAGAAGGGACAAAATCCCCAAAGATAAATAATAGTCATTGATCTATCCGGTAATGATGGATGAGAGGCAACGGTGGCGGAAGATGCTCCGGTATTACGACGATGGTTTTCGATATGGTGGCGATGAGTCTTTGCGGTGGAACGAAAGGTACCTACAGACATGTTAGCACTCCAAGGCTCAAGTCATTGTTGGAAAGGAGAAAGAGTGTGTAGAAAGTGTTGTGAAAAGTGAACCATACCTTGAGGGTGAAGCAATGCCACCCTTATATAGGCGCGCATTGGGAATAATCAACTCCGGATTTTGTGGCGTGTGATTTGGGACGGTTAGAGGACACGTGTAGGGTGATCCTCGCGTGGGGATGTTCTCGTATGTGGTGCGGTGCATTAAGTTGACAATATAAAATAAAAGAGTTAAGGGTTAGAAATTTCACTTTTTATCTGTTTGGAACAGAGCAAGTTACCTGGTTTGGTTGCAGAAAAGTAAACAGCTGTTAGGATTCTTTGAATCCCCCATATTTATTTTGTTGGATATTAAATAAGAATCATGTTGTGTTTAATTATCTTAAGTAGACTATACAAGTGATGAGGCCGTTGTGACATTCTAACGTAGTCGGTTATCAACATGTACCTGTTGATCGCACGATGATCCTTACGTGCAGGGTCTTTACTCTCTCGTTTGATCTAGGTTTATCCCTCCGATGGCTAATTGCACCTGCTGATCGCGCAATGTTCCTTATGTGCGGGGTCTTGCTAATTCAAAGGTAATTGAAACATAAACTTAAATTAGCATCTCTAGGTTTCCATAGGCAGTGAAGGCCAATGCTCTCGAAGGTCTTCCCATTTATGAATCTTAGGACAATCATATCACACTATCTTTCTCCCCTAAGTAGTTCTACAAACGGGCAGCCCTATCAGCGTCTACGTCATTTAGAGGTCGAGGATAATGGTCTTACTAGGTTCACTCCCCTTGGTGCTTGTTTCCCTAATTTATAACTAGTTACATCCTAGGTTCAACAAATTTTAGTCAATATTTGTAATGTAACATCCTAAGTAATTATTACTGGGGTCAACTCACTTTCGGTGTCTTTCGTCTAGTTGTTAATCACTTGCTTCCTAGACAGGTATTTATTTGTATAAGGATATAAATATCAAGATATAAGCATCCATATAGTAATAGCAATGTTAGGCCCTGTCACAACCTAAGTACCTAATCTAGGGTTGCACTCCTCCAAAATAAATTAATCCTAATAAAACTTAATAGCGAACAGAAATCAAACTAAAATAAACGACATTAATATTAAATAATTATCCAATAAAACAAATAGAGGTTAATCTTAGAACCCTACCCTATAAATATCTAGTTACACATGATAAATAGGACAAAATAAAATTATATAAAAACATACCCTAGAAAACATAGGAGAAGATATAACTCCTCCTTAGCTCTGGTTCTGAACGAGAAATTATGAATGAGGAAGGCGGTATTTGAAGGGAAAGTTTCCAGCTAACTTGGGTTAACCAGACGCCTAGTGCCTATAGCCATGCACCTGGCACATGTTCTTGCCAGGCTGAGGTGCTTAGAGCCCCTTGGCATGCGCCAGACGCTTTAGTGTATTTGTTTTGGGGCGCCTAGCGCCCCCTGTGGTGTGTCAGGTGCTTCAGTGCGTTTTTCCTGTTTTCTTCTCATGATGAGGTGTTTTCTTCATTGTAAGATGTCTTGGAACTTGGGAACAAAATTCCTCTCTCTGTAAAGTCTTTTGAGACCTCTTTAATCTTCATTCGTATCTTCCCAAGGTCCACATAAATCTTCGTATGTTTTGCTTTTCTTGATTTGCTTGATTTCTCCGTGAATTACTTCAAGAACACCCTAAGATTGCTATGTTTCGGGAAGAATAGAATTACAAACTCAAATATAGAAAACATTACAAATGTCCTGAAATCATAGACAATTGATCTAATACTCCTCTACTTTGCTGGTAAAACCTACTAAAATAGACTGAAAAACATGCTAAGAATAACGTAAGATGACTTGATAAATATGTTCTACTGTTACCCAACCCAAAACTTAAAATGCTGCTAATTCGAAAGAGCAACCCCAAACTTAGCTTCAAAACATATGTAGTCATAATAATTTCCTATCTAACTCCAAGAGAAATCAAACAGGGTGCTTTTAAGGTTCAAGACCGTGACATATTTCGTCACTATGTAACAAGAAAAAAATTTGTCTGGAGGCTTAAAGTGGTTTCAAAAAGGATAATAAGAATGTAAAAGGGTAGCTTAAAAGGCTCAAGGTACCAAAGAAAAATACCTCGTATGTATTATAATCTAACCGATCGTCCGTAAAGAAAGACCGCAAATTTGAGCAAAACTAGCATTCATATGGAACACTCATGATGAAAAGTATTTATGTATCTAAACAACCTAGAATGGATATGGAAAAATTTAACTCTAAATCTCACCGGTTATGTTGTTCAGAAAAGAGATGGTGATCCTATAAGTGCCTTCAGTAGTAAGCACCATAAAGTATCGTGCTCTTGAATGTAAGGGTAAACTAGCCTCCACCGTAAATGCTTTGAAATGATTTCCTAAAACTAAAACAAAATTAAGCATAAAAGGAAAGGCTATAAATGTAAATGCAAAGAATAAAATTTTATAAGATAAACTTGAGGATTAGTAACAAATTTAAGAAATGAAATTGATCAGTCAAGAAATCTCAGCTTAGCAGAAAATAAAAATGCAGGAAAAATAAACTAATGGGATGCCTCCAATTGTTTAACGTCTTAGTTCCTACGGTCAATATGTTGCCTCCTATTCAACGTTTCTTTTGAGTAATTAACTTGAAGAAATAGGTTGCCTCCCATTTAGCGCATGTTTTACGTCTCGAGCCTGACGAATATGTCTGCTTAAATGCACTTGAACCCATTTGGATCAGGTTCCTCATATCTGGTGCTCAATCCCTCTATATAATCGCGCAAATGTATAATTTCCATTGTTGAGACTTTTGCATACCACCTAGTGTGATCCCAGACCTCAACTCGATCATTCTTGCGGATGCGGAATATGGTAAAAGGACCATACCACCCTTTGTTAGCTTGAGTCGGTGGATATAAGATTTCATGTGCCTTGATCATGACATCTTCTCTTCTTCTGAAGGTCTTGTTGCCTTGAGTTCTTGTCGACACTTCATCCGCGAACCTCACATGTGCTATTATCTACTCTTGTGGTTCTTTATTCACTCCTCTAGTTAGTCTTCCTCTCATTGTTTTTCTTTCAATTTGCTTAGTTCTTATGATTGCTATCCCCTTCCTGAAAAAGTCTTTAATTGGTTTCTCTGCAATGTCCAGACTTTCATAAATTTGATAGAAAAATATTGTTACGCAACAAGACTTCAATTTAAAAATGGGGAATGTGACCTATTTTGAACGGTTTTTAAAGTTTATTACTAATTAAAACTAATATGTCGATTTGAACGTATTAACACTTAGACCAGACTGACTCTATAAATCTAGATGTAATGCTAACTCAATCTAAACTAATCATGTTAATCCTATTACTAATTATGACTCTATGACTAACGGTACTAGATGCTAATCCTAATCCTAAATGTAAAATTAAATGGACCGACTATTATAACCTAATTTAAACTAGACTCGACCTAATGTAGGTATTATAAAAACCATTATTTTTACTACGACTCTCTAAATTGAAAAGTAATTAATTATAACCTAAACTATGACTCTAAGAAAAATAAAATGGGCTAGTTCCTAAATGAAAAGAACAAAAAAGAAAAATGGTTAGAACTAAATGCAAAACAGAAAAATAAAATATGTCAGTAATAATAAACTAAAAATAAAATGACTCAACTAGTACTAAATATTTTTAGTACTTTAAATTTTTTTGGTATTTTTTAATTTTTGAAAACATAAAAATAAAATAAGAAAAAATAAATGACTGAAAAATAAATGACAGAAAAGTAAAAGATAGAAATAAGTAATTTGAATTGGTTAGTCGAAAATATCAACAATCCCCGACAACGGCGCCAAAAACTTGATGGTCAGATTAGGCATGTGTACCAAATTGGTTACTAGATAATAAAGTGATAAGAAGAGTATTGTAGCGATTGTCGTTTCGTCCAAACAACTCGCATTACTAATTTTTAGTTGACGATATAAAATAAAAGAGTTAAGGGTTAGAATTTTTATCTATTTGCAACAGAGCAAGTTACCTGGTTTGGTTGCAAAAAAGTAAGCAGCATAAACTTTATATTAGCTTTCCATAATTTCCCAAGGCAATGAAGGCCAAGGTTTCTGTAGGTCTACCCATCTATGAATCTTAGGACACTCATAGCATACTCTCTCTCTCTCTCTCTCTCTCTCTCTCTCTCTCTCTTTCTCACACACACACACACACACACACACACACACACTTAGTAGTTCTACAAACGGACAACCCTATCTCGTCTACTTTACTAAGGGTTTAAGAGAATGGTTTTATTAGGCTACGACTTATTTCCTTGAAGTAGGTACTTGATTCCTTAATCCCTAACTAGTTACCTCCTAGGTTCAGTAGATTTTACTCAATATTAGTAATGTTACCTCCTAAGTAATTACTACTAGGGTCAACTAGATTTTGGTATCTTTCGCTAATCACTAACTAATTACTTCCTAAATAGATAGATATTAGTAGCAAGATATAATATCAACATATAAGAATCAGGATAGTAATATCAATATTAGGACATGTCACAACCTAAGTATCTAATCTAGGGTTGAACCTACTACAAAAATAAACTAAAGAATTTCCTAATATAAAACTTAATAGCGAACAAAAGATAAATAAAATAAAAACGACATTGTATTAGATAAATATCCAAGAAAAATAAATAGAGGTTCATCTTAGAACTCTAACCTAAAAGGAATTAGTTTCACATGGTAACTAAAAACATACCCTAAAAAATCAATGAGAAGATAGAAACTCTCCTAAAACTTCAAAGTTACCTTCCTCTTGAACTGCCACATTTATGCACGAGAAATTCTGAATTAGGAAGGCTAGTATTTATAGTGAGTGTTTCTAACTGGGTTTGGGCTAAAAACTTGGGCTTTACCACAAAAAAAGCATAAAATTACGCTTGCGCCCCTGGCATTTAAAAGGCCCAAGGCGCATAGGACATTCCCAAGGGGCATGAGAGTGCACCTTGGGATATTCCCAAGGTGCATCCATTGTGCCCAAGGTGCATGGTATTTCTTCTTTGGACTAGTTTCTCTAATTATCCGTCGTTTTAGATCTTCGTCTTCAAATAACTTGCCTCGGAATTCGGAAACATAATTCCTCCCACTGTAAATTATCTTGAGGCCTCTTGAATCTTCATTCTTGGTTTTCCCAAAGTCTTCACAAATCTTCGGATGTTCTTAGTTTGCATATTTACATGATTTCTTCGTGAATTACTTCAAAAAACCCCTAAAATTGTTATGTTTCGGGAAAACTAGAATTACAGACTCAAATATAGAAAATATTACAAAAGTCCCGAAATCATAGGCAATGGTGCTAATACTCCCCCTTTTTGTTGCTAAAAACTACTGAAATTGACTAAAAAAACATGCTAAGAATAACGTAAAATGACCTGTCATCAACCCCATCAGACTTGTAAGACCTTCAGACTTCAGAAGAACCTGAGGCACCCAGACTCCACGTCATATTTGTACTCTTATATAGATGTCTCTATCAAAGATCTGAGTACAGTTTTGTCTTCTTCTAACCACGTGTAGAAACAGACAAGGAACTTCAAGGACAATAAGAATGAATGGATACTGCGAGTTTCAGCAAAGAATTTTCAAATGACTATTATCCATATCAAGAAATGGCTCAACGTCCTTGATTTGAAGCTTCTTAATGACTCATAAAGTGTTGGCACTCTTCTCAAATGTATCTCAAATTCCTTCCTATAAAAGGAGTTAAAGACCTGAAGAAGACCAAAGAGGCTCTACTATTTTTACTATGTTATTACTCTGTCAAATCAAATAGCACGAAACATTTAGGAATTATCTTTTCAACATTTGTATCTTAGAAATCCTAAAATCATAAGAGTCTATTCAAATATTGTTTAGTTTACACAAACAATTGTTTATCCAGTGTAAGAACAATTTTTTTTTTATCTTTGTAAATAAATGGAAGTATCTTGCCTGCAAAGCATGAGCACCAGAAGTCTCTTTCACTAGTGATTGAGAAATATAAGTCTCTTGGAGTTGTCCTTGAGCATTGGAAGTATCTTGTCTGCGTGCTTGAGAAATAGAAGTCTTTTGGAGTTGTCTTGAGCAGTGGAAGTCTCTTGGTAGTCACCTTGAGCATTAGAAATCTCTTGCAAGTGTGCTTGAGCATTTGGAAGTGTCTTGGAAGAGTCCTTAAGCAATTGTAATTAGTAGTAATTATATTGAAATCTCTTGGAAGTGCAAGGGGAATGGACTACTCCTATGTTGTGGGAGGAACCAGTATAAGTTGCTTGCGTCTTCTCTTTCTCTTTTTTTTTTCTATCTTTTATCTTTGTGTTCTATTATTCTGGAGCACTCAGACTTTGTGCCAGTTTATGAATTCATCAGAATCTGACCAGTTACAACATTGAGAAAAAGAAATCAGAAAAAACCCAGACCAATTCAACCCCCCTCCTTGTGATTTTCTCACCCATACAGGGGTGCATGAGGCAGCCCCTGTTGTGCGAATTCTTGCATTTTTGTCCCATTTTCAATCGTGCTTTCGTTTGGAAACTCGTAGGAACTTGAAATGAAATTTTTTCAGTTTGTATTGTCTTCAAGAACCTTCTTAGATCCATTGAACTTCAACCTTCATATTTTTGATCCTTCACGTGATGTCTTGATTTGTCGATTTACATTATTTCTCACTAAAAAACAATTAAAACACATGGAGTTGCATGATTTAGGATAAAAGTGAATTGCAAAGACTCGAGTAAAAACAATACAATATATTCCTCAAACCATTGACATCTCCTCTAACTCTCATCTTATTTGCCTTCAAATTGAAAGTAAATTACTAAAAGCATAGCCAAAAATATCATATGATAATCTGTCATCATGTCTCTCGAGGAATCCCCAATTCCTTTGAAATTGAGCAAACAAAGAAGAAGAATGGTCTTGTCTCTGATGGACAGGCTTACCGCAAGGCAGATTTTTAACAGCATAATGCTCTTTAAGAAATAGGTTTTAACTAAAATCTTATACGATATTTACACCTCATATAAGATACTTTAGAAATTTAGGGTGTGTAGGTGGTTGGTGCGACATTGGAGGTGGTTGTTGTTATGGTTGCAGTCATCGTGGTTGACTCTATTGTCATAAAGAGTCAAAAAACTAGTCTCTAAATTTTCAATCCATGTCTTGTTCATGACAATCTTCAGAGTGAAGTCGATGTCTCTGGCCTCTTTATGCACTCTAACCTTTTCACACAAGGCATTGATCACAGATAGTGCCCTAGTGTGAACTTCATTTTTGGATCACTACTATCCATTTTAACCACACTTTTGGAAATTATATCATACAAATTGATTTCCTTTTCATTGATAAAATTATGAATTGCCACTACCTAAATTATCTTAAACTATAATGCATTTGATAAGTTTTCCATATTTTGGACAAAGAAATCAGACGTTACATGTGGAATAGTATACATGTAAACCTATTGAAATTTTGTTGGAAAATAGCAAGGTGTTTATGACAATTTTTTCCTTCTAGCTCTGCTGTTTTCAAAAATTTATTTTCTTCTTAGTAGTTAGTAGTGCACAAAACTTATTTTCTTCCAAGTCTGTTGTGTCTCATTAAGTAGTCGGTTGATGGTGGTGGGAGAAAAATATATCCTTTAAATTCTCATAAAGATTTGGACCAGAAAACATTTGCATAACCCTCTAGTTCAATTTTCTTATTTGCCACCTTCATCATTTCATTTAAACTATCTGAAACCCTTATATTCAGCTCATGAGTGATTTTAGGACATTCGAACTCACCAAATTCAAAGGCCCTCTGATTGTTAAAATTGAAGCTATAAATGTATCCATACTGTTAGAACCAAGTTGGTCACAAGAACAGTGACCTTTGATTATGTTTTCATGATAACAAAGAATATAATAGAATAACAATTTATTTATTACTTTGTGTTTGATGATTAGAACGTTAAGTAATAGACAAAACATGTTATATAACTTGATTTGGGGAACTGCTGCAATAACTTGACTAAGAAGATGATGAAGATGAACATGATGAAGTGTATATAACTTGATTGTTGGGAAGATGTTGCTGCACTTGAAACCTGAAAAGTTTAATGGTTATACATGTAAAACACAAAGCGCATGGGGTTGCCACACTAATCTTTAGTTTTGATTCGCCCCCACCACTAATTGTATATTGGATGCAAAAGGAATGACAAGCGAATCCCCTTCAGGATACTATGAGTTCCTTGATGTGTATTGCACAACCACACCAAGTGTATCTCCCAACATTATTTTACAGATTTATGGTTCCAGCAATTCAATCATGCATTAGAAAATTTATGGATGATTTAGAGTAAGATAATGAGGGAGAATTATGTTGTTAATGTAACAAAATTCCTATTCTTTTTGTGTCCAATATAATGCTCAAATGTCAAGCATTTATAGTGAATATTTGATGGCAAGTCATCTTACGTTATTCTTATTATGTTTTTCAGTAGGTTTTAGCATTAAAAAGGAGGAGTATTAGAGCTATTGCCTATGATTTTGGTACTTTTGTAATGTTTTCTATATTTGAGTCTATAATTGTAGTTTTCTCGAAACATAGCAATTTTAGGGGGGTTTTGAAGTAATTCACGAAGAAATCATGCAAATCGGCAAATCAAGAACATCTGAAAAATTGTGACGACTTAGGAAAACCAAGAATGAAGATTTAGGAGGTCTCAACAGACTTAGAAATGGGAGGAATTCTATTCCCAAAGTTCTGAGGCAAGTTATTTGAAGGCAAAGACCTAAAACGACGGAAAATCGGATAATTGGGCCCAGGAAACAAACACCATGCGCCAAAGGCATGGAAAAATGCCTAGTGCATGGATTTCACATACCATGCGCCTATGGCATTTACCATGCGCCCAGTGCATGCAAAAATGTGGGGCACAATTGTCTTTTCCTGCTTCTGTGTTGGTTAATACCCACACTTTTAGCCCTAACCCAAGTAGAAACTCTCACTATAAATAATAGCCTTCCTTATTCAGAATTTCTCGTTCAGAACTGTGGCAGTTCAAGAGGAAGGCAACTTTGGAGCTTTGGGAGAGTTTCTATCTTCTCCTTGATTTGCTAGGGTATGTTTTTATCTTTAGTAATTTGTTTTTAGTTACCATGTGTAACTAAACCTTTTTAGGTTAGAGTTCTAAGATAAACCTCTTTTTATTTTTGTTGGATATTTATTTAATATAATGTCGTTTATTTTATTTATTTTTTGTTTGCTATTAAGTTCCTGATTTAATTATTTATTTCAAAGGAGCGTAACCCTAGATTAGTTACTTAGGTTGTGATAGGGCCTGCCATTGTTATTATATATCTTGGAAGTAAGTAGTTATCAACTAGCGAAAGATATCGAAAGAGAGTTGACCCTAGTAGTAACTACTTAGGAGGTGACATTACTAAGACTGAGTAGTAACTCTGCTGAACCTAGGAAAACAAGCGTCTCGGGGGAATAAACCTTTATTGAACCATTCTCTTGAAACCCTCAGTAAGGTAGACAAGATAGGGATTCCCGTTTTTAGAACTATTAAGAGCGTAGAGATGGTGTGCTATGAGTGTCCTAAGATTCATAGATGGGCTGAACTAATGGAACTTTGTCCTTCATTGCCTTGGGAAAAATTTGAATGCCAATTTAAGTTTATGTTTCAATTACCTTTGAATTAGAAAGACACGTAAGGATCATTGTGCGGTCAGCAGGTGCAGTTAGCCATCAGAGGGATATACCAAATAGGTTAGCAATGACCTCATCACTTGTATAGTCTACCTATGATAACTAAATGCGACACTAATGTTACTTATTATGCAATAATATAAACAGGGGGGAATCCTAACCGCTGCTTACTTTTCTGCAACCAAAACAGGTAAACTTGCTGTGTTGCAAACAGATAAAAATTGCAACATTTCTTACTCTTATCTTTTATATCGTCAAACTTACAAAAATAAGTAACGCGAGTTGTTTGGACGAAATGGCAATCCATGTGGATACGATACTCTACTTATCAATTTATTACTTGGTAAACGATTTTGTACACTTGCCATATCCGACCATCAAGTTTTTGGCGCCGTTGTCGGGGATTGTTGTTGTTTTCAACTAAGCAATTTAAATTACTTATTTTTCTGTCATTTAAATCTCTACAATTTATTTATTTTTTTTTAAAAAAAAAAGGGTATTGTAATCATAATAGAAAGAAGGACATTGATCTTCATTATCAAAATAAAATCTCGAATGTAGAAACTAAACTAAATAACATTCGAGAGCTCTTCAATGCTAATAGAAATATATGTCATACTAGAATGGCTATTGAATTAAGAAGCAAAATGATGTTGGCTCCCTTAGAGGTTAAGAAGAAGAGAATATAGGAAAAGCAAAACACAGTTCAGTTGGAGGAACCACTTAAAGAGAAAGATCCTGATGTAGGAACGAGTCGAAAAGAAACAAGGGCCGAAGAAGACAACCCAAATGATCCCCCAAGCCGAATTAAACTGCCTTACCCTCACATTAGAAAAAAAAACCTCATAATAAGGAAGAAGATGAAGAATTTCAGGGATTCATTGAATTGCTGAAGAATTTACAAGTAAAGAACTCCTTTGCTGAAGCATTGAATAAAACGGCTATCTACGCAAAGTTTATGAAAGAGGTCCTGTTAAGAAAGAAGGGGTTACAAAAGGAAAGATCAGCAGTACTAACCAAAAGTTGTAATGCAATATTTCAAGGGTGGTTACCTCAAACGAACAAGGACCTAGGAAGTTTCAATTCTATTGGGAAGCTGTCTATAAAAGAAGCTCGGTGTGGTCTAGGAGAAGGCATAAATTCGGCTCCAACATGGTTAATAGGAAAGCTTGAAAGTATTCTAACACAACCATCAACTGTCAATCTAACACTTGCCAAAGGATTAATCAAAAATTCAGATGGGGTGGTGTACCACGTAATGGTGTAAGAGGAAAGGCCTTCATCAAAATTTGTGACATAAGAGACTCAAAACAAGACTCACTTGCTGAAAGAGTCTCAATATCACTTGGGGAGGACAAGCACATATTCCATAAAAGCAAAGATTGGAGCACAAGAACACTTAATTCTCCTTACAAAGTTCAAGGAATTCCTTACGAACAAGAGAAAGAGGAAGGATGATGTGTTCTTTATTTTATACAAGCCACTCTAAAAGAATCGAGGCGTCGAGCTAATAAACGTTAAATGAAGCGTTGTATAGGAGGTAACCCATGGGAACCATCGGGCTCGAGACGTAAAAGAGGCGCTGAATAGGAGACAACCTATTGACCGTCAGGACTCAGAGGTTAAACAAGCACTGAATGGGAGGCAACCCATTATTTTTATTTTTCTGCATTTTCTTTTTTCTAAGCTGAGATGATCTAACTAATAAATTTCTTTTCTTTTTCTGTTGCTTATTTTTCAAGTATTATCTAATAAAAAATTTATTTCTTTTGCATTTACATTTACAACCTTTCCTTTTATGCTTAATTTTTTTTTAGTCTTAATAATCAAGAGCCAAAAAATAGGTCTCTTAAAAACAAAGTATGTTTCTGTCAAAAATAAAAATACAAATAATTCTACTCTTTTACTCATCTTGTTGGAATCAAGGAAGGAAGGATGACATTGCATTAATATTTAGAAGAAATCTTAAGGTTAGTGAACTAATTCTAAGTTCTTTTATTAGCCTACTTTCCCAAAATATATCCACCCTTAACCTAAGCCAAGTTATAACCCTCAAAGTCCACTAAGTATGTGAATAAGTTTAACTTGACTGTCTGTTTAGAATTTTTTTCAAATTTATAGCAAGGTACATTCATGTGACGACTGGAGTGGGCAAATTCCGTGACCAACCCTACTAGATTTAGGAGATACATAAGTGTGTCATAAAAAAGAGTGTGGCTGAGAATATATGTTACTTTCACCAAGCTGGACCCTCTTGAATGTACTGTGGTAAGTTAGTTGATGCTCTACTATAAATATGATGAATGATTCCTAAGCACAACTCCTAGAAAGGTATGTTTTTTCACATCGACTAGGAATGGAGGAAACAAAGGATATATAAGAGAGGGAACCGATAAACCCATGGCTTTAAGGTTTTGGGTAAGAGTGTGGTGTTTAAGTCTCTTATGGTCCTGGACGTTTTGCCCATTGCCGCTCCCGGGGCTCCTCGGACTCCCCATCAAAAATGTAGGGTGCAACTGTCTTTTCCTACTTCTGTGTTTGGTAAAGCCCGCGCTTTTAGTCCTAACCCAGGTAGAAACTCTCACTATAAATACTAGCATTCCTTATTCATAATTTCTCGTTCAGAACTGTGGCAGTTCAAGAGGAAGACAACTTTGGAGCTTCGGGAGAGTTTCTATCTTCTCCTTGATTTTCTAGGGTATGTGTTGGGTATTTGTAATGGCTGCATTGTTGCTAAAACAAATATCCTTGTATGTGTTGTTGGAACCAATGTTCCAACATCTTGTTAGACATCTCTGTAAGATGTTGAATAGGATGTTTCAACATCCAGGCGCGGTTCAGTGTGCCTGGGTTCATGCATATTTGTACGCGCGCCCTTTATTGTTTAAGGAAACAATATTTCCTTATCTTATTGACCAAGCAACGCACATATCATTTTTGAATCAGCTGTGGAATATTCCTAAAGTAGTATTTATATTTTAGGAAATATTTGTTATTGTTTTGGACGATCCTAAAGATGTTCCGACATTTTAGGACTT
>Ga0315913_1002058_pt1 | contig 23153 bp, 12 predicted proteins | sample MpolsnodulesMG_FD_207736 | JGI IMG/M metagenome (GOLD analysis project Ga0315913, IMG submission 207736) | Medicago polymorpha root nodule microbial communities from Los Angeles, California, United States - small nodules | ecosystem: Host-associated > Plants > Roots > Nodule | place: USA...
TATGATTTTTATAATTTTTTAGTAGTATTTTATATATATATTTTTTTGTTTTTATTTGATAGGTTTTGTCATTTTCCACTTTATTTCATGGTGTTTTCTACGACAAAATTCTCAAGTGATGAAATGGGCAGAGGTTCTGATTGTTGTTTATATATATGCAGGTTTCAGATTATATAATCCGAATTGTGTTTCTTTAGGTTGGATATATAATTTGAGGCGCCGGTTACCGTGCGCAACATTGGTAGGTCTCGTATGGTACGAGACATGTTGTATCCTTTTTTTTTTTTTTTGACGTTGCTACTATAACTTGCCAAATGTAAGGACATTACTATGGATTACCTGCTCTAGTGGGTAATAATTATAACAATTATTATTCACATATTTACGTAACATTGCAATAATTATATAAAAAATAATTACATATATTGTCGAATGTTTAAAGATATTAAATGAAAATTATGAGTATTAATGTAATGTTTCTATTTAATATTTTTCTCTTATATATACAAAAACCTATTAAATGGTTGAATCATGTCAATTGTGTATTTTATTTGCTTATATATGCGAAAAACTATTATGTAGTGTTTATATTAAATAAATTTTTATTTTATATGCATAACACCGTTCAATGTTTGCGTCACTCTAGCTGTAAATTTTAAATGCTTATATCTCCATAAACAAATTTTATATACACTAACGAAAAGACGGCTACTCACGTACGCGTCTTTTCGCTCTTTTTATTGCGCTAACGTTTGAAAATTATGAACGACACTTTTTATGAAATTTTGATTTTGATTAAAGCTAAAAATATAAATGTTTGTTGCTTTCAAGTTATAACAAAGCAAACTAACCATGATTATCTATTTTAATGACACCACAATAATGAAAAAAATCAAAGATATATATATATATACACACACACTATGTGCATTTTCTCTCACATCATTTCAAATAGGGTAGAAAAATATTTTTCATTATAGTTAAGGGCAGAATTTTTTTCTTATCATGGGTTTATCGATTTAAAAAAAAATAAACACCTCACACATATTATTTATATATCATATTTTAATTAATCCTAAAATATTGCTTCGTTCACCGCCATTTTTTTTACGTATAAAAACAATTCTTTGTCCAACAAGGTTAATCTTTCTCTACTCATTAAATAAATAATGTTTTTCATATTAAATAGCCTTTTTAAAAATCTATATATATTTGAAAAATACAATTCTAGTGGGTCACATAACCTGGAAATCTTAGCCATTTAAAAGTTCATTTTATAAACAAAACAGTCTTTTACGGTGGGAGACCCATAAAGGTTGCTTACCATAACCTTTGTCATAATTTGAACAAGGAAATGAAATGAGAAATTTAAAGCCCGCGAGAGAGGTGAGTATGATTTTTTTTTTTTTTTTAGAAAAGGTGAGTATGAAAGAAGAAAAAAAACCTCAAAAAAATTGGGGTGTATGCTGGGCCCCACAGAAATACATCAAGTTGGGCCAGCAAGACATCACTTAGCAAAGTCCAACTGAATGAAATACGGTTTTTGATTCCCTTGGGAATCAAATTTCGTAACCTATATATATAAAACGATTTGCTTACCCTAACCTCTTATCTCGGAACCCTAATTGTTAGACAACTAAGCCACCATGGCGCCAAAGCTTGATCCATCACAGGTAACCGAGGTGAAGGTCCGAATCACCCGCGGCGAGGTGGGTGCGGCGAGTTCACTTGCTCCCAAAATCGGTCCACTCGGTCTCTCCCCAAAAAAGATAGGAGAAGACATTGCTAAGATGACTGCCAAAGACTGGAAGGGTATAAAGGTGACAGCCAAGCTCATCGTGCAGAATCGTCAGGCGGCAATTGAGGTGGTTCCTTCGGCATCTGCACTTGTCATCAAGGCGTTGAAAGAGCCCGAACGTGACCGCAAGAAGACCAAGCATATCAACCACAATGGAAACATATCCCTTGAGGATGTCATTGACATCGCCAGGGTTATGAGTCCGAGGTCGATGGCGAAGAAACTTTCTGGTACTGTTAATGAGGTTATTGGTACGTGTGTGTCTGTTGGATGTACCGTGGATGGCAAGGCTCCTAAGGACTTGCAGCAGGAAATTAATGGAGGAGTGGTTGAAATCCCTGCTTTTTAGGTGGTTTATTTTAATTAGTTTTGTTTTCTTTTTCTGCATAAGTTTTTGGAATTATTGAAGATTTTGTTAATTTGGTTTTTGTATGAGAGGTTTTATTTTCTGGTTAAAATTGTCTGTTACTGTTGAATTGGAATATGTTTTTGTTTTGTATTGTGAGCGTATTACACTTTATTTGTCTTGTATTGTGTTATATAAATTAGGTTTTGCGTTTGAGAGGTGTTGATATTAGTGAGCATATTATCACCCTTTGGTTAGCAAGTTTATGCTCTCATCGTTTCTGATTCGAATGCAGTAGCAGCTTTTAACAGTTCGATTAGGTTAATATTTTGCAACGTTGTGATGTTTTAAATCAGAACCGGGCACCAAACCAAAATACCTTTGGACTTTGGAGCCATGTTTTGACAGTTCTAAATCCGAGATGAAATTGTAATCATGTAACAATTAAATGTAGACAATGCCGATTCATTATGCGACTTGTTGAACTATCCGATTCAATTTGGTTTTTAAAACAATGTAATTAACAGCTGATGTGAGAATAACTGCCTGGTTTTAATCCGATGATCAGGATTTTATACTAGGTTATTCGGGTACTGCGGGATACCAATTCCAGGTCTATCTGTTCATGTGTTTTTGGTGTCACCCCCTATTGTGAGTTATGTTATAGTTTATTTACTCGCCTTAGTAAATCACAACGCGATATACTCCGGGCTATCTTACATTTTTTCCATTGGGGAAATTTGATAGATAAACTTAAATTAATTGCTTTGTTTGGATATTTCTCTTATTTGAAATGCCTTGCATTGAATTTATTTGTGTGTTGGGTTTTCCTATTGTTAGCTTCTGAGTCTACTATAGTGTAAGTTGGTGAGGTGTGTGTGTAGCTTTGTTCCCTTGCAGTTTGCTTTTGATTTTGTATAGGCAGGCAGAGTTGTTGTAACCAGTCTTCTTTGGGTACATCGTGTACTGCGACAGAGCTGTTCTAATAAAGGATAAAACTATATATCGCAGGTTGCACACAATTTTCCCAGGAGTACTGTGCATTCCTTAATAACCTTGTGAATTCCGTTAAATAGAGAATTTTGATTGGTCAATTGTTGTTCGTGAATCATTTGCGACTATCTTTTTCGCTTGATATAGTATCGCTCTCTAAAAAATAATTTGTTCGTGAATCATTCACGATTATCTTTTTCGATTGATATAGTATCGCTCTCTTAAAAAATCCTCTTGGATGAAAAATATTTCTTTGTATAAGGGAAATGTTTACCATTGATCATACCTTGATGCACATAAATTTGATGGTTGAAATTGATAGCAAGTTTTTTGATTGAAGTGGATTGTTTCACATTTTTGCATCTTTATGTTATGGCATTAATTTTGTTGTCTTGAATGGACATAAGATGTCTGTTTGGGATTAGAGAGTCTTGTATTAAGTTTCTGTCTATAAGAGATGTGTTTTTTTTGTTCTGCTGTCTACGTTGCTACTTAAACTGTAAGCAGAAAAGTTTGCTGAAATAGTTTCCCAACATTTTCCTTACTCAAGCAAAAGTATTATTCCTATACCTTATTTTCCTTACTTTCACTTTTCAATTGATTTTCATGGAAGAAAAATTCTCTTTCTATGCCAATAAAAAATGTCGTGGAGCATTATGGTGTATATAATTTGATATTGAATTTTTGAATGCATGAAATGTTGTGCATTAGGTTATAAAATTACAAAGTTATATGATGAGTGTGGATCACGGAAGTGATTATAGCATCTATATATGGTTGTACGAGAACATAAACAAATAGAAATATGCATGAAAATTTTACACATGTCCTCTTCTTCCTATTTTAAGGCACTCTAATCTTCTAGATAATTTGTTTTCTATAATTGACAATCATATGAAACAAATCCTCTATATTTGTTTCTTATCATTGGTTTTGAAGCTATTGGCCAACGTGGTTTACTCTCTACCCCAACATTGCCTCAATTTGTTGCGGAGTTTCATCATCTCCTTTGTTTACAACCATGTCCTCAACCACTTCATGTATGTATATATAATGCTCTTCATTTGCAATACCAATTCATTCGATCACTATTCAATAGCTTTCTCAAATATCTCAAAGAAACTTTTAAGGTTATTTTTTTTGAAACTTTTTGGTTTGCATTCTCTCTCTGTGTTTCATTCAAGGACATAGAGAGGGATTGACATAATAATAATAAAGCTTCATCAAGCGTCGTGTGTGTCACCGTTGAATTGTATTCATACAAACAAGCTGCTGCAATGGCAAGAGAGCTAAGACCCGCCACGATGAAGCCATGGATGGAGGTTGCACCTTCACTTCTTGAGTTCCCTTGGAAACCCTCAAATACTCCTAAGCTAGAGACCATATTTGAAGATGAAGAATGTGAAGAAGATGGTCTTGCTGACTTTTGATTGTTTTGTACTTTAAAATGCGTCCATATTTTTGTAAATGAATAGAGAGGCGTTACTTAAAACAATCATTAGCAGCAGATATGAATTATCAAAGAATGATGGCATTTATATTTTATAGATGTCATTCTCTTGATATATTTCGACATTGCATAGTCGAATTTGTAAATACTCATCCTATTATGAAATAGTGAAACCAAGGAACTCAAAAATTTGGATTTGCTTTTTGCTTTTCTAGTTTTGAATCAATCAAACAAAATATTAACACTATAAGCACAAGTTGTGACAAGAGTACAAAGAAATACAATCTCACATAACTCAATTGTCACTTCGTTTTTTCTTTTTCGTGTGTGATAATTCTCTTTCACTCACTACTTTCATCTAAAAACATGTTTCACTGGAACATATTTGGGATTTAGTAATTTTTTGAAAAATGTTACTAAATCAAGAAAAAAGTTGCCAATTAGATTTAGTAACGTTTAATAAATGTTAGATGATTTCTTTGTTAAAAGATGTTACCTATGTATGCTTTTTGCATCATATTCGGTATCATCAGTAACATTACAAAATGTTACTATTTTACATTATTTGTAAAACTTTTTAGTTGTTACTAATTTTTGCAAACTAAAAATGATGTACCTTGACAATCAATTCGTTAGAATCACTACTGAAAGAACAAAACAAAAGGAGTTTAACTATTTTCCAACGACAGTTTCCATCAATTTAGAGAACCCTAAAATGTTTGTAACTTGCTTTAGGCTTTGTTTGCGAGTTTTGAGAGGAGGGGAAGGGAAGGGAAGGAAGGGAAGGGAAGGAAGGGAAGGGAGAAAGGAGGGAAAGCCTTCCCCTTGTTTGAGAGTTAAAGAAACCAACAAGGAAAGAAGATGGAGGGCTTATGTGATAATTTTACTATTTTACCATTTTTCTTTTAAAATCAATACATTGTGATATACTTTGTAATTTATTTTGTAAATTATAATTGAAATTTTGAATTATTATGAGGGCAAAATTGTCAATTTGTATGTTTAACCCCCAAAACCCCCAAATTTGGGGGAACTTTAAAATCAATAAATGAAGCCCTTCAAAACCCCCCAAAACCTTTTCCAATTTTTTTAAAACTCCCAAACAAGAGTTTATATCTCCATAAACCTTTCATTCCCTTCCCCTCCCCTCCAAAACCCAACTCGCAAACAAAGCATAAAGAAACAAAATGGTTCTTATAAATTGAAACCACCTAATTTACGGAATCTCGCAATTTAGATCACAAAAGAAAACGAGATTAAGTTTTTTTTTCTTCCTTTTTTCCGCTAATAAAGACTTAAGTTTCAAGAAGAAAAAAAAAAGAAGGTGTATGTATCAAGTTTGAAGCAGTAGAAGGAGAAAAATCTCTATTTTCAAAAAAAAGAAGGAGAAAAATCTCTACTTTGCAGGAAGAAGCATACTCATAAAAGTTGTAGTGCATACCATTCCTATCTACATTATGAGTTGTTTCCTAAATAGAGAGCAACTTTTTATACAAAATGCATCCCTGTTAGAGAGCAGTTTTTTTACATAAATGTGGCTATATCTAAATGTATCCAATATATCCAAAATTCGGTTAGATCAAATCAGGTGATTTGCAAAAGAAGAACTCACTGAATACAAATAAGGTGTCAAATCAAGCAAGTATATGCCTCTATAGCTTATGCTCTTGAGTATGTATTTTTTTTTTTTTAAGGATGGAATGATCTTGAGTATGTATTATTCACATGTTTTTATTCTACTTTAATATAATTTAGTGATTTATAAAATTTTATTTATAGGGACGAAAAGAAACAATGTGCACTTTGTTTGGAGAATATGCAAATTAATTCATAATCTGTTTACTTTCTAAGTTAAGTTTAATTAAAAAAAATATTATTTTCTAATGTGTTAACTCGTGTGTCGCAAAGGGATATATTATGAATTTATTATGGAAGAGTTTTTAAGAATTTTTTTCTTTGAACTCTTTCATTTTTTTATGACGATTTGAACTCTTTCATTTAAATATAACATGTTTGTATAATTGTTAGTCAATTAAATCTCTTCTTATAAAAATCAAGGTATTGGACTCGAGTGGTTTATAGGTTCCACAAAAGGACCAATTGGGAGAATCCGAGTTTGATTCTTGTGTAGAACAATTCTTGCCCAGACCAATTATATAATTTAAGTCCTCAAAGTGTATTTGATTAAGATTTCAAAAGATAATTTTTGTTTGAAAAGTTTTGTGGATTTAAAAGATTTTGCAAGATTTTAATGACTTTTAACATTTTAAAAGAAGACTATCAAGATTTTTAATTTGGATTTCAAAGGATTTATATCAAAAGACTTTATGAATTTTAAGGAATCATTGAAAAGAAATGATTGCAGCAGAGTCTCTTTCACAATATTCTAAATAAACAATCTTTCATTTTTTTTAAGAGAGAGAGTAAAATATCCAACAATCAATAGAAATTTCATGTTAAAAATTCACTAAAAATATCCAACAAAATCCAATTTATTAAGAATCCTTCAATTAGAATATTTTTAAATACCACACATATTTTTTTTTTTAAGATACAAAGAGTTTTGATTGAATATCACAAAACTTTTTTTTAAGTTACAAAGAGTCTTAATTCAATATTACAAAACTTATTTAAATTAAGTAAAAGTCTTAATTCCCTCAAAAAAAGTAAAAGTCTTAATTGAATACACCAAAAAAAAAGTTTTTAAAATCCTCTAGAATCCTAATTGAATACACCCCCTAAAATAAAATTTTTCCATAATGCATGGACCAAAAGAACAATAAACCCAAAAGTATTTATTTATAATTTGTTTTAAGTTATGTCCAACCATGACTCAGTTTCACTTGTGTGGTGTTTGTAAGATTAAGCATTGCTCATTCGACATATGAAAGATAAATTATACAAAGATATCAACAAAAGTTATAAATATTTTGTGAGAGATTATAAAATGCATCAAGAAGTTACAAGATTTAAGAACAGATACAAACTTCCACAAAGATCTCAGAAAGTTGCGAAGGTATTGGTTATTGAAGCCATGTGTTTAATTAAAATAATTGTTAGATCTTGTAACTTCTTAAAGAACGTCTATAACTTATCACTTAATATTTTATAACTTGTGCCAATATATTTGTAACTTCTTAAAGATTTGAAACTTATGATATTTGTGGGAAAGTTTGTAAACTTTTTTAGATCTTGTAATTTCTCACTAATTGTTTGTGGCTTAGCACTAAATATATGTTACTTTTGCCAATATCTTCGTAACTTTCTGAAGATTTTAAACTAATATTGAGTTCTTTGTAGGAGTTTGTATCATTTCTTAAATCATGTAACTTCTAGATGCAATTTTATAACCTCTTACCAAAATATTTATAATTTTTGCTTATGTATAAGGACACCGAATTGTGCTAAGTCACCACCACACAGACCTATTAGTCTTATTTGGCTAACACTATTATTTAATATGCCCTGCCTGGCTGCCACTTCATTGTTAAGTGCTTTTGTAAGTATACATCCACACACTTGTTTTTATGTAAGCACTTTTCAGTCTACTCATCCAAACACAAATAACTTAAACAACATAAGCTCTTATTATATAAACTCTCATGCGATAAACTCTTAAGCTATGGTTTTGAACGTGTTTTCTAACATTTTGCAATTTTACATCTATTACACAAGCCCTTAACAAGTCTTCCAAGATTTGAACAGTCCTTTATGTATTCCAATCCAATTTGAAGTCCATGAGATTTTAGCATATCTCTTTTTGAGCGTTTGAATCACATGCAAGCGCCAACATTTAATGGCATTTTCTGTTATCTTACATACAACCTCTTATATCATCCCAAGACCTATCCCTATAGTTTGCACATTATTTTTCCTCACATTTTTTACTTTGCAAACGTGCTTTAAATTCCATTTAGCTGCCTTGGAAGGTTGGTAATCCCTCCAACTAATACTTTATGCTAAAACTTATTACTGTATATTTAATAATGTTATTATATTATCCTCGTGAGCTTAGCTCAGTTGGTAGGAATAATGCATGATATATGCAAAGTCTGGGGTTTGAATCTCAGACACAAAAAAAAAGAAGTTATTATATTGCTCTATTTTGGTGATCTTTAATCATATGTTTTTCCTTTCCTTTTCTAGGATCAACTTGAGAGAAAAAGTAAACAACTTATTAATCTTTCATGAAGCCTGAAAAAGCTTACTAGTCATAATTTGACCTGGAAAATAGAGCTCTTCAACTCTCATCTCAACATTATTCAAATTTTATGACGTGGAAGATCGAATGTTTGTCTTTAACAATAAGTAATCTTTCTGTTTGTGTACCGAAGAGGTCGCAAATGTCCTCGATATCAAAGATATCGACTGATTACAAACTCCATGTGAAAATTCAAAAATTTCCAATTTTACGTATGAACTTTAAAAACAGTTGTTAGTGTCACAATTCTAAACATCACATTTTAAGACAATTTTGAAAGATACGGGGGTAGATGACGAGCACAATAAGTTGTATTTTAAGCTGTTGTTGTCCTATTTTCTGTTTAAGAAAATATTGTTATGCTCAGGCAACCCAAATGTTCTTCACAGTTTCTTTTGGGGTTTAGTCAAAGATCTGAAGGCTTTTGATAAAATCAACTTGGAAACAACTGTATTTGATGATCACATTTGTGAATCTCTCAAATATCTGAAAGAGAAGTGGGGAAGCCTGAGAAACATTGTTTTTAGGGACCTGCTTCATTTTTGGAGGTATATATGTTTTTTCCAATCAACTTTTCACAATATTAATAATTTCAATTTTGAGCATTTCCTATACACATCGTTCACATCTGTTAGGCGCTCGCCTATGAAATTAAAGGATATCATCCATGCAGCCACAAGAACTTGAAGTACGCTTTTTTGATCCTCATTGATGATAAAATAAAATTGAAGTACGCTTTTCCAGTTCCGACAACTGCACAAATGGTATTCTTTCATATATGAGTGCCTAACACAATCTGAGATGTGAACGATGTGCATGAAAAAATGCTCAAAACTGAAATTATTAATATTGTAAAAAGTTGGTTCGACAAAATACCTCCAAAATTGGAGCGGCTCCCTTGAAACAGTGTTGCCCATGCTTCCCTAACTCCCCTTTAAGATCATTGAGAAGTTCACAGATGTGATCAAACACAGCTTTTGCCGAGTTGATTTTATCAAAAACCTTCATATCTTTGATTTACCCCCGAAAAGAACTAGAATAATATATGGGTTGTTTGAGCATAACATCATTTGCTCAACAAAACAATAAGACAACAATTGTTTAAAGTACAACTTGATGTGCTCATCATCTACCCCCGTATCTTTCAAGTTTGTTTTTAGATGTGATGTTGTGAATTGTTTGGTATCAGCACTAGCAAACTCCTTTTTTTTAATTTTAATTTCTTACATAAAATTGAGAATTTTTAAATTTTCAACATTGATTTTGTAACTAGTTCCGTAGTTATCTTTAATATGAAGGACATTTGCTACGTCTTCGGTACAAAAACAGAAAGATTCTTTATTGTTAAAAACAAACCTTCAATTTTTCGTGTAATTTTTTTTGCATAATGCTAAAATGAGAGTTGAAGAGCTCTCTTTTGAGTTTTGGAGTTGTGACATTCTGTAAAAATAGAGGTATCTATAAGCATTTTATTTTCTCCGGTCAAATTAAGATTAGTAAGCTTTTCCAGGCTTGATGAAAACTTAATAGATTGTATACTTTTTCTCTAATGTTGATCCTAGAAAATGAATGGAACAATGTATGATTAAAAATCACAAAAACAGAGCAACATAATAACATCATTTAATATGCAATGATTAATTTAGCTTAAAGTACTAGTTGGAGGGATTGCCAACCCACCAAGTCACGTAACTTGGCTTTAAAATACATCTACAATGTAAAAAATGTGATGGAAAATAATGTGCAAGCAAGAAAATAATGTGATGGAAAATAATGTGCAAGCAAGAAAATAATGTGATGGAAAATAATATGCAAGCAATAGAGATAAGTCTTGGTTTGATTCTTTATAAGTGTAAATTCTTTGTGGTTTAACATATTATTCAAATCTCAATTTGTTATCACCCCAATTTGATGGTAGTTACTATTTTCCATAAAGAAATTATAAGATTTAAGAAAGGATGCAAACTCCCACAAAGATCTTAGAAAGTTACGAAGATATTGGTATTTTTTGTGTGATGTCGGATTGTCAAGTTATCTAGATTTTGGTTATTGAAGCCCTGTGTTCAATTAAAGTAATTGTTAGGCCTTGTAACTTCTTAAAGAACACGTTTATAACTTATCACTTGATATTTAGTCAAATGAATCATTGAATCATTTAAGTTTAACGTTTATACTAAATAAGTCTTTTTAGTTTTAAATTGGTCCTTTATGTTAGTAAAAGTGTACATTTAATCATTTAGGTCATAAAATATATACACTATTATCCTCTTTCCATCAAGTTTGGTTTTCGTCTAATACCATCGACTTTACTGACTATCATAAAAGCAATTTTGTAGATTGGATATCTAATATGCTTACCAACACAATGCATGACATGGGCCCCGTTTGGATTGAGCTTATGCAAATAAATAAGTTTTAATTTTAATTCATAAATTCTTACTAACGAAAATTGTACCTTCATAAACTGTTTTTTCATAAACTACATTAACAAGCTTACAAATAATACATAAAGGCATATTTATTTGCATAAGCTCTAAAATAAGCTAATCCAAACAGGGCCATGGTGGTGTTGGTTTGGGACCGTGGAATGTGTTTCTCTTCAAGATCTCAGGTTCGATTCTCACGAGTGTCAATTTAATTGGGCTAATTTAGATTCTAAACTATGGTAAACGCTTCAAATGCTGTCCAACAATACTAGTTAAATAACAACACGCATCAGAAGTTAAACCAAAACGAAAACTTGTCGTAAATCGCTGCAACATTGGTTGGAGTCCTCTTCTGATGGGCGTCTTGAAACTCAATGTGAATGGTCACTCTTTCGATGATGGCCGTTAGAGGTTAGGAAATAAACTAATTGGTTAACATTACATAACAAACTCTAGTTAACAATAGTAAAGGAAATAAACTACAACTATATTTTATTAGAAACTGGTAACAAGTGTCTTTAGAGTAGGGATGTCAATGGGTACAGATAGTATGATACCCGTGCCCGCTCCATTGGATAAATATCATGCCCGTGTCCGCCCTGTACACTCGTGAATAATAACTTTTTTTTAACAAATAATAACTTTTTTTTAATTACCAAAGAACTTCAACTTTTAAACATCCATACATTATCCATTAAAAATTTCCTAAATCATACATATTCCATAGAAAGGTCACGATTCTTACATAATCCATGTGATATATTTTATTATGTGAATGAAGTGGAAACCGTGACTTAATAAGATGAATTAAAAAAATAAAAATATGTTATTAATGAGGAATCTTAGGCGGCCGGTAAAATTTTCTTCAATATGGTAACAACTTTAAGTAATAAGATAAGATCTATAAAGATATTTTAGTAATTTATTTAATTTATTATCGGGTATGGGTCCCGTGTGTATGAGTACAATCAAATCCGTGTCCGTATCCATATAATAATGGATAGTCAAATACCCATTTATTATACCCGTGGATACCCGTTTAGCTACCCGCCCCGTGCCCGTGATGGATTTTACCCACGGATACCCGTGGGCATGGGTATATTTGCCACCCCTACTTTAGAGCATTGTTTAAGCAATTAAAAAGAGTAATTCTTGCATAGAAATGATGGAATTATTATTTTGCTATTACTTTGACTTGTATTTCCAAGACAAAATTTTTATGGGTAGTGTTAACTTGTGTCCTAATAATCTAAAAATGGAATTAAATCATAAATTATGTCTTGAAAAGATAAGATTTTACTAAATTTTTAGAATATTGAATGCACAATTTTCAACAAAATTTTTCTATCTTTGATTTCTTAACTTGTGCTTTGAGGGCACAAATTAACATTTCTCAATTTTTATTTGTGTATTTCTTAAACAATGTTCTTAAAACACTTGTTAGCATTATCCTATTTTATTTCATTTTTATAATGTTTGGACGCGAAAAAACTACAACTATGTAAGCTAACAAGAGAAGTGACTAACTTAACAGAAAATGTAAATTTAATGTACAAAGTAATCTCAAATGATGGGAGTTCAATTACAAATTAAACAACAAGACAGCGGTATTATTTATTTTTAGTTCAACTTTAGAATTGAAATATTATTTAGAATTGATATGGTATTTGTCAATCGGTGAAACTCACAAGACTTTGATAACTAGAATTTGATATAAGATGTACTAATAGAGATACTTTTAAGCTCATGTAAACATCGTCCAGACCAAACTATGCTTCAAGCTCGTTCGAGAAGTATACATTGAAAAATGTTTAAATTTTGGGGTCTAACTCATTATTTAAAATCGGATTATAAGGTGAGGAGTGTTTCCTCTTTATAAACTCTTCTCAAGAGTCATATCTATCCGATGTGAGACTAAATCCACCATCTCAAAGTCAACACAATAAAGGTGTTAGAGGCTGTAATGAAGGCTAACCAAAGCAATTTAGGCAACTAGGGGCAGACCGCAGTTAAAGCGGAATTTCCAACACACTGCCTCACGCTTCAGCCGACCTAATGGGTCTGAAGCGTGGATGATGTGGGAAGCCCAACGATTGATCTAGGTTAGGCTTTGATACCATATTGAAATATTTGGGGCCTAACTCATCCTTAAAAAACCGGCTTGTAAGACGAAGAGTGTCCCTCTTTATAAACTCTTCTCAAGAGTCCTATCTATCCGATGTGGGACTAAATCCACTCCCTTAAAGCCAACACAATGAATGTGTTGGAGGCTGCAGTGAAGGCTAACCAATAGGCAATTAGGGGCGGAATTTCCAACACACCCCCTCACGCTTCAGCCCGGCCCAATGGGCCTGAAGCATGGACGATGCGAGAAGCCCAACGATGAATCTAGGATATAAGGCATGATACCATGTTGAAATTTGAGGTCTAACTCATCCTTGCAAAACTATCTTGTAAGGTGAGGAATGCATCCTCTTTATAAACTCTTCTCAAGAGTTATGTCTATCCGATGTGTGATTAAACCCACCCCCTCAAAACCAACACAACGAAGGTTTTGGAGGCTGCAGTGAAGACTAATCAAAGCAGTTTAGGCAACTAGGGACGTACCACAATTAAGATGGAATTTCCAACAAAAAGAGATTGCTAGACACTTTGATATACATTCAATTATAGAAGATTGCATGACATGTATGAGAGAAACTATATATTTCGATAGATTATGTAGTTGATATTCGAAACATTTAAGTATTTATTATTTATTTATTTTTTAAATATATATTTTTGGATATTTTTCAATTTATATACTCACCATACCGATCCTAGCAGTGTAATGAAAATAATAGACTTACTTGATGCTGTAAAATTGTATCACAATTAGAGAAGGTCGAATTCATACCGTCCAATCCTAGCTGTGTAATGAAAATAATAGACTTTACTTGATGCTATAAAATTGTATCACAATTAGAGAAGGTCGAATTCGAATTAATTATAAATTACTAGTGTAAATTTATAAATAGTAGTTTTGTTTTGAGCATAATTCAAATACTAGTTTTTTTTCCTTTCCCTGAGTGGAGCATCATAATTCGAAGACTATTCTTAATGGAAAAAAGTTATACAATTTCACTAATAATCAAAGCAATACAATTGGTGGCTTCAACTCTTCATCACAATTTTAAAGAATGGCCGTACACGTGTCCATGTACTAAGTTAGGAGCAACAAATTCATAGGATTCCCTCCTGGAAAACTCTACCAAAGAGTTGGAAAATTGAGAAAATAAAAGACTTGTACAATTGTCAAAATAAAATAAAATAAAATAAAATAATAATCTCATATTCAATTTTGTTATCTTGATTTTGTGTTGTCCTCAACAATTGCTTTGAATCCAACTCAAACGTCATATTGAATGCAACAAGCTCAATTATCCTTTGAATAGCATATATGATGAGCCTGGAGTGGGGAAGAATAGTTATATGATGTAGTTTTGAAGATTTTCTTTTGTTGTCAAGTAGTCTTACGATTAGAGAAATTTTCTATCTCGTTATAAAGATTAAAATTAATATTTTGTTTCTGTTTTTGCTGTTTTGTGCTTGTAAATATTGTTCTGACATTGTTGTTTTCACTGTGACACACCTTGTACTGGAGGGATCTTTTGATGTGGTAATATAATTTGTTTTAATCTCTTAAAAAAATTAATATTGAATATCAATTTACCAAAACTTCCTGCATCATGAAAAAAAAAACTAAGTATACTTCTAATATTTTTCCATACTTTATTTGGAATAGTTTGAATAAAGAAACAATATTTTTTTTTTGGAAAGAAAATAAAGAAACAGTTACAAAATAAAATAAAAAATAGAAAAACAAATTAATACTTTGAAGCCTACAGACTGTCATGATAATAAATTGTGTGGAGTGATATATGACAGGCTGACTAATAAAGTGGGCCCACCACAATAATTAGACATATATTTGTCCTCTCTTAATTTTCCACCCACCCTCCTGACATGGACAACAAATATGCCACTGAAGCAATGTTTATTTACATTTTTTACTATAGAAAATCTTATATTATATGGATAGAAAATAATAAAGGGTAGGGGTGGCAAATGATAGTGACCAAAATTACTATAGGAATTCAGAATTGACATGTATGTATGCTATTGCCGCCCACTTAGCCAATTCCACTGCATTTTTGGTTCTCATTTTTCAAATATATAATGTGCATAATATAATTTGTCATATGAATTTCAATTTTCAAACACAAACACAATCAATGATGCTATGATATGGCTAAGAAAGAACCACGTGTTGTACATTTGTAGGCCAATTTTATGTTGAATAAGAATTCTATGTTTGCTTCTGTAAGATGAGAATGACCCTTTTGAATGGTCGGTGTAGTTTTTAATTAAATGTTATAATTTCTGATTTCATTAGCTTATCTTTGCACTTTCAGCTGAAGGTTTTTTCTTGTTTGCTTATGATGAAATTGTATGCTTATTGCTTATTCTGACTTGGACTGCCAATGTTTTTCATCATTGTCACTGTCCAAGAATTCCATCCTTTTTGTTAACTAATAGGTCTAGCGCAAATGATTGATGTTCAAGAGTGTTCTTAATTCTATACCATTTCATTTAGATGAGACAGTCATACTAAATGCAAAATCATACATAATAAGTATAGAAAAATGAGAAATTACATGCTCCAATCTTGCATACATCAACATATCAAATATTCATATAGCAAAAATTATATGATTATTCTTGGATTCATATAAGGCTAGTTCATTATTGGAATTTCCATTTTTGGTGTACTGAAAGTTGATTTAGAACTCATTCAGATAATTTTTTTTGTTTTTTTGTTACACAATACTTATCTTTATTATTATTGAATAAAATACTTATTTTTTTTAACCTTTTGCAAAATATTTTATATGTTTTATTAACTATTGTATAGTGAGAGTAGGTTAATATAGATGATTATAATCACTAAGTGTTTTTATTTTAGAATCTAATTTTGTGAGGTTGAGTTAAAATCTAATATGATGTTAGAACCTGAATCATATTTTAGATGTTTATTTTAGATTGAGTAAAAAAAAAAGTAAACTATTTTAGATTCATTGAACCACCTAAATCATATTTTAGATGTTTATTATTGAGTAATTCAACAATTTCAATAGTATTTACAAGAGGAGTTAAAAGATTCTCAAACAGCTCTATAATCATAATATACAGTTAAATTACTATATGATATCTTCAAAAAAAAAAATTACTATATGATATGAAATACTCAACACCTCCATATAGTTTAAAAACTTTGTAATAAGTAATTACAAATTGTTTTGTCAAAAATTAAAAAAATATAAATTGTGGCCTCACGAGGTTTGCAAGGACAAATTATTTTGATTCCTATTTGTTCTAAACTTAGCTATTTGATATTAATTCATTTAAAAAAATGCTATATTTGATTAAAATTTAGGTGTGCCCAGATAAGTTGATCTGGCAAGCCAAGCCATTGTCATCCAACAAAAGTGACAACTACTTTCCCTCTTATTTTAATCACATCAACAATTACTTAATACTGAAACCAATGATTGATTGCATTCTTCAATTGTCAGTATAATATATCTCAGCATATATCCTTCATGTATTTTAATACCTACAAATTTTTTATACTTATCATTTCTCAGCCATGAACATGGATAATGCTTTAAAATTCTACCAGCGTATAGTCAATTTTTTATTTTTATTTTGGTACAAAACGTATAGTCAAATTTATTATTCAACAATATCATAATCATCATATGCATAAAAGATAAACCCGCATCAATTTCGTAAGAACAAAGGGTTGGACCCAAAACGATAATCAATTGCAGAAAGAAGATTGATAAAATTCAAGAGCACCAAGATAAGATAATTGTAAAAAATAAAAACAGCACTACCATAAAATAAGAGTTTAATTGAAATGCACTATCAATGTATAATAACTTATGTCAACACGTTTCCGTGAGCTTAACTCAATTAGCAGAGACATTTCATAATATATGTAGGGGTTGGAGTTCAAACCTAAACACCATATTTCTCCAATTTGTGAGTTTCAGTCACTAGAATACTTGACAAAAAAACTTTACATCAACATTCAATAAAAGCTTATGATATTGTCACGTAAAAATATTCTATAAGTGCAATTTAAAAATAACCGTAAAAATATTCTATAAATATTTTTACAAATTGATATCAAGAAGAATCAAATATGAAACCTTAAAAGAGGAGCATACTCTCACATTCTAAGCCAATATCCACATGCCAATCTAAGTGGGTTAACCACATATATACTTGGACCTATTCGAATCTGTAATTTTTTCTCTTTTTAACATTTAATGTGTGTGATTTTACCGTTGCATCTTTAAAAGAAAATAAACAAAAGGGTGGCTCCAAAAAAGAAGGATTTAAGAGTCGTTGGGTCGGGTAGTAGCCGCATAGTGGTAGGGTCTTGCAAGCGAAATCAAGCTAATAAGGTCGGCAAAAAAAAACTATATAGTAAAATAATTAATGTCATTGTTCATAATACATGCGTATACAAACAAAAAACTAGTAATTTAAAAATTAATTTGATTGGCACATTTGATTCCTTAAATACCATAATTCTACTCATTCATCAATCCACACAAAAGTAGAGTACACTTCAATTAAATAACACACACCCACCACCTCAAACCAAATCTCTTGCTTGGCACAAACACAAACATGGGCAAAGATGTTGAGGTTCAAGAACAAGGTGCTGAATTTTCAGCTAAGGATTACCAAGATCCACCACCAGCACCTTTGTTTGATTTAGATGAGTTAACAAAGTGGTCTTTGTACAGAGCTGTCATAGCTGAATTTGTAGCAACTCTTCTCTTCCTTTACATCACTGTTTTGACCATTATTGGTTATAGTAGACAAAGTGATACCACTATTGAAGGTAACACTGAATGTGATGGTGTTGGTGTTTTGGGAATTGCTTGGGCTTTTGGTGGTATGATCTTCATCCTTGTTTACTGCACCGCCGGTATCTCTGGTAAGCTACCGATCTCTTTAGATTTCGTTGAATGTTGTTTAAGGTAGTTACAAGTTAGTTAGTTATTTAGTCGGAAAGTGTATGATATACACTATATAGTGACAACCTTAAACGATATTCAAACTAATTCTAACAATATTCATCTTTGATGTGTTAATTAACGATTTACCTTGATTTTTTTTGATTAATTTGGCTCATCTATAAGTTGTTCACTTTAGAGTAACTAACTACTTATCTCTAGTACTATTTTAAGAACAATTTTTTGTTTAATAACATGTGGTGGAATTTTAAGTTTCCCTTTTCCATGGTTATGTGTTTTTACATAGATTCTTTAGTAGAGTTTAATCGAGATTTACTATTAGTTTCGACATTCAATGAAAACTCATGATATTGTCCGTATTTATAACTACAATTTAAAATTGGCCAAAAAATATATACAATTTAGAAAAAATTGTAACATAATGTATTTCAATTGAAAGTCAGTGTAATCTGTTTCAACTGGAGATTTTTTGTTTTCACTCTTAACTTTTAGTACAACTCAAAAAGAAAATTAATTGTTAAAAAATATGCAATTGCAAACATTGGTTACATAAGTCAAAATTGGACTTATTCTCAAAACTTGTGTTGTGTATGTATATTTTTTCTTTTGAGGGGTTGTGCATGTGTATTTGTAAGTGAAATTAATTAATTGGTAATATTAAATAATTGTAGGAGGACACATTAATCCGGCTGTGACCTTTGGCCTATTTGTGGGACGCAAGGTGTCTTTAATAAGGGCATTCCTATACATAGTTGCACAATGTTTAGGAGCAATTTGTGGTGCTGGACTTGCAAAGGGGTTCCAAACATCATACTACAACAGGTACAAAGGAGGAGTTAACACTGTTTCTGATGGTTACAGCAAAGGCACTGCTTTAGGTGCTGAAATTATTGGTACCTTTGTTTTGGTCTACACTGTTTTCTCTGCTACTGATCCTAAGAGAAGTGCCAGGGATTCCCATGTTCCTGTAAGTATCAAATTAATCACTTTTTTTATGTTTAATAATTGTCTTAATTTAACTTGTGACTTAATGTTGTTTTGTTGAAGTTAATTAATTTTATTTGAAATCATTGACTAAATAGGTATTGGCACCACTTCCCATTGGATTTGCTGTGTTCATGGTTCACTTGGCTACCATCCCCGTTACCGGTACCGGCATTAACCCCGCCAGGAGTTTCGGACCCGCCGTTATCTTCAACAACGAGAAAGCCTGGGATGATCAGGTAAATTCAATTAAATATATTACATCGTGTTAGACGCACGCACTACTTTATATTGTAGAGAATTACGATCAAATGCAGTTGATTGATGCGATCACATTGTGGTCAGCATTAAAATAAAAAACTATAATGTTGCTAACTATATTTTTCCACATATATACTAATAACAAAAATGCTAAATACTACTAATCAAAATTTTCTATTTAAAGGGTTAACATGTTTTTTTCTTTACACACTAATTTAGATTGTTATGATTAATTTTGTTGTTTGTTGTTTGTTGTTCAGTGGATTTATTGGGTTGGACCATTTATTGGTGCTGCTGTGGCTGCAATTTACCACCAATACATCCTTAGAGGATCAGCAATTAAAGCTCTTGGATCCTTCAGGAGCAATGCTTAATGAATGAAGATGTTTGGTTTCAATTATTATCTATGAGTTGTTGGTGTTGGTCCTTTTAAGAATAACAGTATCATATTGAGTAGTTGTCTACTGGCCCCTCATGGAGCTATGTCCTCTTGCTTTCAATCCCATGTTCGTAATGGCCCTATGTGTTTGGAATTTGGATTGGATAAAGAAGCCAAAATTACATGGGGTCCTCAAAATTGTAGATAAGCATGCTTATGTATTAAGGGTGTATTTTTATCCCTTCCTTTTTTTATTTTAGTTTATTTTTATTCAAGAACTTCTCATGTGTAATGTGTTCTCTTTAATTTATGTGATATGTTTCAATCTCAATGAAAATTTCCATTTTACTTGTTTCTTTAAGTGGTGTGTTTCAAATTAAATCATCTTATCATATGCTTCTAAAATTTGCCAATTAGTCATTTTCTGTTTCTAGAATTGACCTTAGCTTCAATAATTGAGCTTCCACATGTAATTATTTGTGGTCCTTTTTCACACATGATTATCCTTACTCCACCTTCCACTTTAATTAGTCTTCAATTAGTGTTTTATCTTACCCTAGAGGTCACACTCATTGAAGGTACATGAAATTTCACTCATACATGTGTCATAACCTCAAGGGATAAATAGTTGTAAAAAAAAAAAATCCTCAAGAGATAAATATGGACAGCTATTTATTTATGGAAAATGATAATCGATGCTCCTGGACACTGATTAAGGATACTAAAAAAAAAAAATTATATAGTAGTTATTTCATTGAAAATTGTATAATCAATCTATAAAAAGTCAAAAAAGTTTATTTTTTTGTAATAACTTTTTTTTCCGGTATCTTTAACCAATGTCCTAAAGGCACTGGTTACCATGACACTTTATTTATTAATAAATTTATGTTTGGATGCTTATCTGATCCAATAAACTATAATGAAAGAGGTTAGTATGATAATTAAATTATCATTGTGGTCATAATCTCCCTGCTTATAATATTTATTATCTACGACTTTTGTGGTGGTACGTAGTATATTGGACATACAATACACCTCTTATTTCCATGAGTTGGTATTGTATTAAATTAAACAACCAAGTGAGTAACCTAAATAAAAAGTAGCATGCTGAAAATATACTAGGTTAGCAATAAAATGCAATTCTGATGTTGATGGAAATTGTAGAAAATGAAGTCTGACTTACCTTGTCTCAATTTTTCTATGATTGAATTTAAAAAAGTTACGTCTATGTGAAGATAGAAAAGGGATAATTTAGAATAAACAGAGCACAATAAAATTATTTTCTCAGCCATATTTTCTCTTCTTAACCGATTCCGTGGCTGAGACAGATGAGTAAGAACATGCTGCATTATTTCTTTGGAATGAGTTCTACTATTTGTCACACTACACCATTTTAAGGATTAATCAACAGTTATTTTAGCAACGATTAAGAACCGTGCCCAAAACAAGGTTTTTGTTAGGCTTAAATACTCAGTTGGTCCCTTAAGTATTTATTTGGTATCCTTTGGTCTCTTAACTAAAAAAAAAAACGTTTGAATACTTTATTTTTATCTCCGTTACCTGTTTTGGTCCCTTTTAGTAAAAAAATTCAAAAAATAACATTAGGGTTTGTATTACTCATCTTCTTCCTTCTCCTTCCATCCTCTTTTTCATGATCTTCATCGTCAACAACACACCAACCCAGAAAAAAAATCTTTTTCATCATCTTCATCAAATCTATAAACATAATCAATTTCATAACTCAATCAATTACCAATTTTTTCATTCAAAAACGTCCCAAAATGTTCCAAATTGTTCTAGATCTTCTCTTCACCCATGTGACCTTCGTTCCTCTTCAAACCAATCGTTCAAGATCTCCTCTTTACCCAAATCGTTCTAGAACTTCAATTTCTCTTCACTCATTTGTTCAAGATCTCCTCTTCACCCAAATCGCTGTTGCAGATCTTCTGGAATAAAAATAATCTAGAAAACATTATCTTTCCCAAACCTTATAATCTAAAATCAACCCATTACACCTCCAAAACTCAATCTCGATCCTAAATGTATAGGTTCTCTTGAGAAGAAGATAAAAATAAAAACTTTGAAGAAAAGGGTTGAAGAGAAAGGGAAACTAGTGAAATAGAAAGGGGGAAGAATTTCCTTCATCTTCGATTTCTATGTTTTTCACTGGTGATGAATTTCGATTTTGCTGATGTTGGATTTCGATTTTATTGGTGATGATATGTGTTGTTTTTAGTAGATTTTATGTTTTTTTTTTTTGGATTTAATTGATGAACATGGCGAAGGTTTTGATGAAGAATATGATAAAAAAAAGGGCTTAAATGCTCTTTTGGTCCCTTAAGTATTTATTTGGTATCACTTTGGTCCCTTAACGTTTTCAGAGTCAATGCCAAAACGACACATGTACCACACTTAACGTTTTTTTTATTAAACCTAACGGAAGAGACAAAAAAGTGTAATGAAAATTAAATTAAAGTACTCAAACGATCTTTTTTTTTAGTTAAGGGACCAAAAAAATACCAAAAAAATACTTAAGGGACCAAAAGAACATTGAAGCCTTTATTTTAATAGAGTTATGATATATTGACATCTATATTGTGACAACTTTTCTAACAACCTATAAATACATACCCCTATGATATATTGACATGGTGTTTTAGAGTTTTTTGTTTCTTTTGCTTTTACAAAAATACTTCTATATACATAGGATTGTCAAAATAGTTGTTAAAAAATTATGCTCAAATATCATTTCTCTTTTTAATATGTTACGTGTGTAACTGGTAACAATGGAAATAATATTAACTAATCCTTTATTATAAAAGCTACATTTGCCAAGCTGGCATGTTAGCCCTAATTCATCCTCATTTTCTCTCCCTAACACGTAATTAATGTTAATTAACTCAGTCAACCACTCCATACATCTCAGCCGTAGATCTCATAACCTCATTTTCCTTTCATCTCAGCTGTATTAAATTGTCAATAATATCATTTAATTCTTTAAACATATCTGTTTTGATATAATTAAACGCTATTAAAAGCAGACAAAGGATAATTAAATGATATTATTTGTTAGTTTTCCTTAAATGCATACATGTTGACTTGCCTTTTATGTGTTTACTCGATCATTATTGGCAGCCTATTTTTAGGCATGTCAGGCGCACCAACATTTATGACATAGAGGGAATTGAAAGTCTGTTTTGATTTATGGCTGAAATCAT
>Ga0315913_1002062_pt1 | contig 23131 bp, 12 predicted proteins | sample MpolsnodulesMG_FD_207736 | JGI IMG/M metagenome (GOLD analysis project Ga0315913, IMG submission 207736) | Medicago polymorpha root nodule microbial communities from Los Angeles, California, United States - small nodules | ecosystem: Host-associated > Plants > Roots > Nodule | place: USA...
CACTGAGGCATTATGTCTCATCCCACTCCTTCTTTGTTCAGGTTCACAGGTTGTTCGAGGCAAGGGTAAGGAGAAGGCTTTGGACTGATCGTGCTTATCGGATCTATGCTTATGTTATCTAGCTATTGTTATGTTATTTCTAGCTATTTGTATCATGGTGAAACTTGTTGCACTTGTTTCATTAGACTGGCTATGCTTAAATAATGTAACATATGACCTGAGATGACTCTTGTATCTAAATCTCGACTTATGTTGTATTTTCCGTATTGTATGATTAATGTATCCAGTATCAGTTATAACGTACGTGTTAAATATTCTAGACACTTTTAATACGGGCGTTACACACTTGTAAAATTGTTGTGAGTCTCTTACAATCTTCAAGTCTTCACTCCTTTATATAGAGGTTGAAAGAGGCGTTGTTGATTTTCAGCACATCAAAAGAGTCATTGTTGGAGCTTGATCAAATCACCAATGATTTGTTGCCTGATATGGTTATTGTCCTATGAAGGAACAATTTGAAATCCATCCAAGAGTAGAGAGACACCAGCGTTGATATAGCTGTTATATTGTACTATTGCAAACATGAAGAGTGGAGTAGTGGACTAGTGGTTGTACAATTGTACTATGTCCTTGTTCTTCAATGGATAAGCATCCAATTCTTTCAAATTCCTCTGAATTAGCCGTTGCTCCAAACATTTATTCCTTCTGCAATCTCAGGCATGAGAATAACAACATTTAACAACTTGAATATTCCATTTTTCAGCTTCTGATGAACAACTTCTGATTACGTAAGATTCCGGTAGACAGCTTCTGATGATCTTTAGATGCTATCTTTTTCAAACTCTATCTTGTAACTCAAACTTCCATTTTGTAAATTTCATTGCTCTCATTTGTTCTCCAGAACCTATGTTTAATTAAATTTTTGTCTATGGTCCTGCACGCTTGAACAAATATTACCATATTCAATTGACATTTTTTAATACCTTGTTATCATCAAAACATAAAGGGTAATGTTAAACACATTTTGTTCCAACAAATTGATCATGTGAATTATGAATATTACAAGAAAGTACTGTTGATTTTTCAATCAACAATTTGTTAATATAAATATTTACATGTATTATTAATATCAAGAATTTTTTTAGGGAAATTAATATAAAGATTTAAAAACTCACTATAGAGTTTTTTAATGAAATATTTTAAGGAAGGAACAAATTCATTAAATCGACTCTTTTAACTTCAGGTGGAGTCCAATATAATCTGTCATGGAAACACATTTTCATATCTGCTTAGTATTGTATTGAGTTTGGTGGAAGAGAGGAATACCACATAAACCGTGTTCCTATCAACAATAAAAGGAACAAATATCACTTGTGGAACTCGTTCTAGTTTCCCTCACTGCACAGTCGACTTGCCATCTTCCTAAGAAAAGGCAGTAAAGTCTGGAGTCTTATGACCTTTGGGAAGAGACACCAATATGTCCACCCACTTAGAATAAAACTTCCTATACACAGGCATATCCATAAGCTTATGTTTCATCCCGAAATACCTCTTGATTGTATCGATTATGAGGTTGGGGTCCAAAAATTGTTATCTAAGTGGTCTTGCTTAGGGTGTTGGATGGTGTTATACATTATTTGGAGGATTTTGGAAATCTTGTTGAGAATGAACTTGAGGTGCTAGATCACCCTATTGTTGCTCTTGGTTCGCCTCAACATTGTTTCTCAAGGAGTTCGTGAAACTAGGGATGAGAATAGGTTAGGCCGAGTTAGCTTTGCAAGGCCTAAGTCTGACCTGCAATTTTTTTTTAAAGTCTAAGCCTGGCTTGCGGCTTGTCATATGCCTACATTTTAGGCCTGAGTCTGGCCTTCTGAAAGCCTGATACGGCCTGCTAGCCTGTTTAAAAGCATATATCTTATGAACATCTTTAAATATGCAATGTGATATAAGTTTAAACAGACTAGCGAACTAATAGATCAATTAGATTAAACTTTCTTTTGATAATCAATATGATGTTTTTGGGAATTGACAATATATTGTATCATACTTTAATTCTAATTTATAATAATACATTTATATATGCAAAAAATTAATGTATAGCAATAAGTTTAAATTACTAAAAAAGTTAACAAATTTATATTTTAATTCAAAGTACAAAATATAATATAATATAATAATAAATAATATTATTCTTGTTTACTTAAATAGACCGACTTAATAGGCTTTTTGAATGGCATGTGACCTGACCTTTTAAGCTAAATAGGCTTCTAAAAAGTCTATGCCTTCTCTATTTAAGAAAAAAGGTTGGTCATAGATCCTTGCAGGTCGGTTCATCGAAAACAACAATGCATTATATTGGTGAAGTGGGACACCCACACAACTAGTAGCTTTTTTGTGGGACACCCTTATGAAAAACCTTTTGGTGTAATATTTAATTCAACTTAATTGTGGTGGCTTTGTTAGGCTATTTTTTCAATCTGCACGGAAAAGTGAGTTAATCCTGTATAAGGGTTTGGATTATCCAATGAATGGACAATAAAATGACAAGATGAGCTAAAAAGTGGGAGTTTTTCTCAGTCAACATCCACGTTAAAAACATACTCATCTTTTTTGACAAGAAGGAAACTAGGGAAGAATTCTAACAAATACAGATTCAACAAAATCCTTGCAAAATATCCAAATCCAAATCCAATCCAAATTTCATGATACTAATTGCTTCGTCTAAGAAGAGGAATATCAATACTTCTTGCGATTTCAAAAAGAATTCTTATTCTTCAATATTAAATAAAAAGACTGTGATTCCTAAACTTGTCCAAAAAATAATTGAAACATTTATAGAAAAAGACTTCATAGCCCGACGTTCAAAACCATTTAAAGTCCTCAATAAATTAAAAAGAAAAAAAAAAGAGAAGAAAATGTTCTGAACCGTGCAAAGGTCCATTCCTTCCAAGGACTAGGTAATTAGGCTAAGACCCGATCCATCAATCGACCAGGTCATCCTGAGTCACTAGCTCATAGATGGATCATCATATAGACTTGCCTTACATGCACGCTAGAAGATCATACAATGACCACAAATCGTACAAGGACTTTCTCTCTGATTATCAAATTACAAAATGCATACCGTTGTCCAACAAGATAGTTGCCCAAACTAGGTTTTGGGGTCCCTTGAACCATAGTTCATTCCAAGGACGGAGCCAAAAATTAGGTTTAAGGGGACCAAATTTAAAACTATAATATTTAAAAATAATTTTTAAATGCACAACTTATAAAAAAATTAAGAAACTATAAAATAAATCCGGGTTAATATTGTCAAACAAATATAATAAGAACAAACACGTTCTTTTAATAAAATAATATGGGTCTTGTTAACGAGTGTCCCCGGGGCACTCTTTAAGCATCCAAAAAGTAGAAATTATTCCATAAAAAAAGTCAAAAGTTTCAATTTTCAATGCATGATTACAAAAGTTTTTAAGAAAAGTTACCTTTTAAAGGTCATAAAGAGTACTCCGGAATCACTCGTTAACATTTCCCAAATAATATTCATCCTTCTTTCATAGTTTTTTTTTATACTAGTTCTAGCATGCTATTGTATTTTTTTGTCTCCATATTTATAATTTAGAAACTTTATATGATATCGTATAATGTACCTTTTTGATTCAATATATTATGGTCTTAATTATTTAACCTTATGCTATTAAAAGCCTTTCACCAATAATAACACGCAAGTGTAAAAAATAAAATAAAAAAATATTGTAGGGGTCGTGGTCACTGATCCCCCTTCTAGCTTCATCCTTTATCCATCTATTTTAAAGGCTAACTCATAACCTCCTGTCATGTATTCACTTTTCTAACCTAAAAACCTTTCCTTTCTCTGGTGATTAATTAAGTGTCAGAGTGTTTGTAAGTACACCCCCACTTTTGAGGTTGAAGACATGGGTCCGTCCAACTACCACCACCGTTAAGGGACCAAATGACTTCTTTTACCAGTTCACCATCACTGTTAGGGCCATGAGTTTCAGAAGCATTCCAACATCTACCATCGAGCCTAACAAGGGTTCCGATCCCGAGGTCCACAAATCAATCTTCATAGATTCAACGTCCGAAGTTCATAAGAACAAAACCTTTTTTAATGAGAGTAAAAGACAATTTGCCCAGAAGATTCACACATGACATTAATCTTCTGCTTTTCGTTAGTAATAATAGTTTTTTAACATTAATCTTAGGTAAAGATATAAGAAAAACATTAATCTTCTTTTGGAATGGAAAAATACTCGATCTTCGGTAAAGAAAGTTTTTGCAACTTAATAACGTCAATTTGACCTTTTTTTTTAGTAGAATTTTGACCAAATAATTGATCACATAAACTTTTACCAAAGAATACTGCACAAAGACACACACGCGCCGCAGCACATGCAGTAGCTGAGCTCACTCACTTGAATTCCCCAATTTTGACTTGATAACGTCAATTTTGACCAAGGAATTCAATCAGACCATGAAATCACCAATCTTTGTATTCTTTCAATTTTTTATTTTCAAACTAGTTGATTAAAGATGCTTTTTTGAGTAGGGGCAGGAACACGCCGGATTGCCCGATTGAGGCTTACGGTCTAACTTATTTAAAGTTTAATCCGATACAGTTCGTTTAATAAAAAGATCAGACTCAATCTTTTTATAAATGTTAAATAGGTTAGGCTAAGATTTATAAAGCTTTTTATCTATTAAGCTTTTTTATATATAATATATCTTTCTTTATCGATATTGTTGAAGTTTTCTTTCCATAAACTCAAACCTTCGTATGATTTAGTTATTTAGCAGCATGTATGTTGATGTGATTAGAACTTTGTAAGATTTCGTTATGTAGTAGCAGATCTATTCGTATGATTTAGGTGTTCATAAATTTTTGCCTATTTAGCATTAGATTTAAAGTTGTTGCTAGGTGTTACTGTAAAATAGACTTTCAAGCTTCATCAAACCTTTAAAAAGGTCAGATCAAACCTTAAATATGAGCATATGACGGGTAATAGATCAGACTCAGACCTACAATTTATAAGGATCCTAGACTTAGACCTTACAAAGTTCGGCCCAACCTAACCCATTTCACCCCTATTTTTGAATTAGTTCTATTTGATATCTTAAATACTTTTACGCAATTTGACAATTTTTTTTTTGTTGGAAAGAACGACAATTTGAAAATCTTATAATACAAGCAAAAATACTCTATCTCATTTTAATTTAATTCATTTTGTTATTTCTAAATCATCTTTTAGTTAGTTTAGATTTTATTTTTAATAAAACTTTTATTTTCATAGATTGATGATTTATACGACATAATTTTATATTTTTATTTTGAGAAAATTAGATAACACTAACTATTTCTTTTAATATACAACATCAAACTTAAGAGCATTTAGATGAGATGATATAAGATCTCTGTCAATTTAATCAAAAGTCTGAAATTCAATTTTAACTTTGAAATTACAGTAATCTTAAATCTCTTTTAAATTCTGCAGTTGCGCGAATATTTTTAGTAGTTTTTCGACATATCTTATGCTGGGAGAACTGCTATAGTAGTGTTAATATAATCAATTTTTGCTTGCTTAAAAAAAAAATTAATGAAAAGATGGTACAATCATTTCATTCTAACACGGTGCTTATAAAACCACAAGTCAACCGTGTTGTCCCGTGTTCATTGTTTAATCATTAAATTCATTGTCTCTAGCCAAAGTAACCTCGTTTATGTCTAACAATTAAATTTATGATCATGTAATCATATTGGATTGGTTCACTTAATTTTATTGACATGAATTGACTTGTGGTACCCATGAAAAAAGTTCGATATTGGATACTTGTACCAGTAAAACAAATTGCAATACACGCAATATTAATGTCTTTTTAGTCTTTTATTAATTAATGTATCGTAGACTAATCACTCGAGTTTTGTAGATCAAAATAAGTGAAAATTGCTCAAAGATATGTGCACATCATTTTCATTTTTATCTCTCTTCCTACCACATTTATTACTTATCACATTTATATTTTTTTTTTCCGAGTAACCTAGTGTTTGTAATTCATTTTTTAAAGTAATTAAGTGAAGAGTTGAAGTTATAACTCTAACTCCACATACTACAAATACATTGTCTCTTTTCAACTGAATTATGCTGACGAAGACTCACATCCATATTATTAAGAGATGTAAAAATCATTTTCCTTATTGTTATACTCCCTCCGGTCTATTTATTGGAAAATTTTGATTTTTTAGGTTCATTGAGTAATTAATGTATCTTGTCTAAAATATAGACCAAATACATTATTTATACAATGAATCAAAAAAGTCAATTGTTTCCTGTAAATAGAACCGGAGGGAGCACAAACAAATAGCAATCCATCGCCGCCACCTTTTTATTTGGAAACATAGCCGCCATATCAAGTCCAAATTCATTGGTCAATTCATTGTTTATGAAAACTTTTTTTTTTTGGAGAAGTGTGCAAGAAAGAAACCATTAAGAAGACACTATAAATACACAAAAAGACACGCACACTTTTAACAAGTGAAGTAAACAAAGTGACACAAAAAGAACACATACAAGTTGGAGTGTTCAGTTTCTTTGTTTCACTTCTCTTACAGCTTCAATCCACACAGATTGTCACTAAATTGTTTGATACATTGCTTGTTCAGTAAGAAAACATAAAAAGAGAAGATTTTTTTGATGGGGTTTGTTGATTCACAAGAGGGTAGTGATCATGGAGGACAAGGTTCAACATGTTCATGGAGGTTTTTGACTAGAAGGAAGAAGGTTGATTCTAATGTTGAGAATAACTCTCATGGAGTGCAGCTTGCTAAGGAGTTAACTGTTCCTCATCTCATGGCAATTGGTAATTCATTTTTTTTCTTCCTATCTCTTGAAATGGTGTTGTTTAGATAATTTTCAATCATGTTTTTCATCTGGGTCAGGGTATGGAATGGATCTGATCAATTTCAGTTTCACCTTTCATTTTCACTTTTCAGACTTGTTTTGTTAATTTTTTTAGTGTTAACTTTCAGGTGTTGGTGCAACAATTGGTGCTGGTGTATATGTTCTAGTTGGAACAGTGGCAAGGGAACATTCTGGACCAGCTTTACCATTTTCATTTATGGTTGCTGGAATAGCAGCTGCACTTTCAGCTCTTTGTTATGCTGAGTTGGCTAGTCGTTTTCCTTCTGCTGGAAGTGCTTATCATTATGCTTACATATGTCTTGGTGAAGGGTATTAATTCTTCCTAATTTCTTACATTAAACAATGGTTTTTTCTTTCTTTCTGTAACCATGTTATTGGAGTCCAAAGTATGCATTGGTTTTCTAAATGATTAATCTTCGCAAGTGAACCAGAATGGTCGCCTTTAGTGGGGTCTCCATACACAACAACATTTTTTTAATTCACAAGGCTCGAACCTGAGACCTTGCTTAAGAGATTAAAGTCCAGTTATACTCAGACTAATGTAATGTTGATACTTTCTGAACAAGGTTTAAACTGCGATTGCAGACACTGTTACTACCTTAATATTGAAAATTGAGATTCTAATTATGTTCATGAATTTGCTTATTGAAAGATTGAAGTGCCTGTTTAGACTTCATAGCTTATTACATATCAATTGAGAGTTGATATATTTTGTGTACTATGTTTGCAGGGTTTCTTGGTTGATTGGCTGGTCCTTAATATTGGAATATGGTATCGGTGGAGCTGCTGTTGCTCGTGGCATTACCCCTAATTTGGTATACTGTTAATCTAATGTTGTGTTTTCAATGTTCTCTTCTTAAAATCAGAAATGCTTTCTTTTCAAATGTTCTTTTCATTTGTTAAATAGCGACGCTATTGCATAGCATAACTGAACAAAATAGCGGCTAAAGCGGTACTATAGCAGTGTTGCGCAACATAATTTGAACAAATCACTATTTTCCACAGTCTGCAATTGACAACAATGGGAATAAAACTCTAGCTGATTAGTCTGTTTGAATTGCAAGTAAAAATTATCTGATGCAAATGTTGATATAAGATTGATATTTCTTTGATTAGGCTGCACTTATTGGAGGCGTGGACAACTTGCCAAGATTTTTATCCTATCAACATATTCCTGGGATTGATATTGATGTTGACCCACTTTCAGCTTTTATGGTATTGCTTGTTACTTGGATCCTGTGTACTGGCATCAAGGAGGTAAATTTTATCGATGTTTTGACCTCAAGTCTGCTGCACCACTTTTCGAAGGTATTGTCTGTATATGTTCTTTATTGATTTGAATTGTTATTATGCAGAGTACAAGGATACAAAGTATAGTGACATCAGTGAATATATGTGCTTTGATATTTATCATAGTACCTGGTGGTTATTTGGGATTCAAAACTGGATGGATTGGATATAAACTCCCAACAGGGTATTTTACATATATATTTCTTCTACACTACCCTTATTCCATCTATGTTTGGTCTCAAGTTATTGAAAAATATTGGTCTCTTGTTTCAATAATAGGTATTTTGCATTTGGAGTAGATGGAATGGTTGCTGGTTCTGCAACAGCCTTTTTTGCATACATAGGTTTTGATGCAGTTGCTAGCGCTGCTGAAGAGGTATAGATCATGATAATGTATCATGTTTTATTCAACTTGGAGTCATGGTTCAATCGATTGAAACACGGTTGAATCAAATAACTAATAAATAAGTACAAAAAAAAATCTGTTTTGAAAATTAAAATAAAAAACGAACGGGTTGAACCAACCACGATTCAACACAGTTCGACTTTATCCTAAGAGACTGAGAACCGCAGCAGTTGAATCGGCCGGTCCAATTCTGAAAACACAGATGCATGATGCGGCCGCAAAGTGGTCGCGGCACATCAAAAACCTTGATGCTGCAATCGATATTGCGGTAGCAGACCTTTTTTCTAAACCTTGAGAGTATGTTCAAACTTTCTAATAGTGTTTTACAATGTGATAAACAGGTGAAAAATCCTCAAAGAGATTTGCCAATAGGAATTGCAGCTTCGTTGTCTCTATGTTGTGGATTGTATATGATAGTATCCATTGTTGTGGTTGGTTTAGTGCCTTACTATGATATCAATCCTAACACCCCCATATCTTCTGCATTTGCTGCCAATGGAATGCAATGGGCGGCGTAAGTTTTATATATTTGCAACTCTAGTATGAATATCTACGTAGCGTATTCAAGGTGTCCATTTTGTGTATAAATATTCCTAAAATACCATTTTCTAAGTCATTTTTCATGGTTGTAATTACAGATACATCATAAATGCTGGGGCTATTACAGCACTATGCTCATCATTGCTCGGTGGAATGTTGCCCCAGGTAAAATTAATTGGAACCCTCTACGCTCACAGTTTGTTCCCTATAAAAATCATCTCTAAACAAACCAAAGATCTATAAAATGATTCCTTTCCCTTTGAAAGTCTTCTATTTTCCAGGTAAAACTATTGATATGTTTTGTGTAATGTCTCTCAGCCAAGAATTTTGATGGCTATGGCAAGGGATGGACTTCTACCACCATTTTTTTCTGACTTAAATAAGCAGAGCCAAGTTCCTGTAAAGAGTACCATAGTTACTGGCCTTGTTTCTGCAGCCTTGGCATTTTTCATGGATGTCTCTCAACTTGCTGGCATGGTAAGTCGAATCATTTGTATCGTGAAATGTAAAAGAATGTTACTAATCTATATTTATAGCACTAATGTCTATTTTGCTTGTGTTCTACAGGTTAGTGTAGGCACTCTTCTTGCATTCACCATAGCATCAATATCTGTGTTGATAGTCAGATATATCCCACCAGTTGATATATCAATTGATTCAGAGGCAATGGAGTGTGGTTGGAGCCATTTGGTGACAAATGTAAAAGATGAAAACAAGAAACCTTTACTTGTTAAAGAGGATGTATCAACTGATTACCCCCTCCTTGCTAAACATCTTGCAATAGACAACTGTGAGTTATGATTTTCATTTTCTATTTAGTTGCTATATTATGCAAAATATATATTGTAACACCGACACTTCATATTGAAGGCGTATATGGTATCAACACGATACCAACATTTAATTTTCTAAAATTGTATTAGTGTGAATGTGTCAGTGTCGTGTCCAGTGTCTATGCCAGTGCAAAATGTAATATTTATCACTCCTATTTGTTTATGGATGCAGATGTACATAATGGCAATAGGAGAACAATTGTTGGCTGTGTAATAGCATCCATATGTTTAGGTGTATTTGTCCTTACATTTGCAGCTTCTTCAACATATTTTCTCAGGTTAGTTTAGAGGTTAAGCAGTTACATTATATAATTCATTAATATTGCATGTCATTTAAGTATTTCTAAAAAAAATAACTAAAATCACATTTTATGTTTTTTTATTTTCAGTTCTGTTAGATTTACATTATGTGGAGTTGGCGGCATTGTTCTCTTGTCTGGCTTTGTCTTCCTAACATGCATAGATCAAGATGATGAAAGACACAACTTTGGAAATACTGGAGGTATGGTTTACATTTTTACACATTTTCTTTGAATTTCTACATCATGATATTTATTTGTTTTCAGGTTTCATACTTGCTTTTGGTATTGAATAAAAAAAGTAACTCTTATTTATTTGTTTTCAGGTTTCACATGTCCATTGGTGCCTCTTCTGCCTATAATTTGCATTCTTATCAATTCCTATTTACTTATTAGTCTTGGGTAAGTATCCATATTCAATTTATGACTCTTTTTTTTCAATTTTTTTTAAAGAAAACTAGTATTTTAATCTTTAAAAGATCAAGTGACATTATCGAACAAATAAAGTAGATTTGAAATATTGTTCGGTACCAAATAAAGAAAAATAGTGAAAAAGAGATATGGTTGAAATAAAGTTTACAAAACTTACACAATTATTGCATTACAAGTCAGTTTTCAGATACGGTCTAAATAGAGTTAAGAAAGCATAGACAATTATTGCATTACGAAGATTATGTTTTATAAAACCTTGACAATTCTTACATTTCAAGTCGGTTTTGTGAACTTGAATTAGGTTTAAAATATATCTAACTTATCATTTGTGTTTTTTTTTTTTTTTGAAGGGGTGCTACTTGGTTGCGAGTATCTGTATGGCTAGCATTAGGAGTTATTGTTTATGTATTCTATGGTCGAACCCATAGCTCTCTAAAAGATGCAGTTTATGTGAAGGCTGCTCAAGTTGATGATACTAAGTACACCCCCACAAGCCTTCTTGCTTAATTATACAAGACTGTGTCATTAGGGCAAATATCACACCATGTTGATCTTATTAGTATCCCAAGCCAAAGAAAATGATGCCACTTCATTAGTGGTATATGTAAAATCATTATTGTACAGAAAATGCAAAATGTTTATGGTTTATTAGGTCGACATAGTTATATATATTTTTTTACTTAGAAAAGAAGAAATGAATCATGTGAAAGATGTAGTATTTTACAAGAAAAATTAATATATGAAATTTTGATTGTTGATTTTGAGTATATAGAAGAGCTTAAATGATGTATTTTTGAAGCCATTATACTTGATCTCTAGATCTTCTTAGCCTAAATCAATTATATTATGGAAAACAGTTTTTTTAATAAAAAAAATAAATATTTTCTTTGCAAGTCTTATGAGGATAAATTCAAATTCATTCATTCTTTTGTCAAGATAAAAATTCACATTCATTATTTTTTCTCTTAAATTAATTTCATAATTAATTATGTCTTTAATATTTTTACAATTCAATCTCTAAAAGTTGATTCAATGAAATTGATTGTTTGACTGAATACTCAATACATATTTTTTTTCAAATTTAATAAATATAAGACTGGATTGCACTTTAGACCTTCTAAATTTTATACAATCCGATGATATTTGGCTCTTATATTTTGAAAATAGCAATTTAAACCCCTTTTTTTTTAAAGAGCAGTTTAATCCTCTTAACATTAGCCTTTTTTTTCAAAGGTCTCACCCCCTTAATTTTAACCCGATCAACGTTGACATGGACATTTTTTTACACTATGTGCCAACTTGATTTTTAATTAAAATTAAATCTAAAAAAAAATAAAAAGACTTAATTATTAGGTTGTTTCTTATCTTCACTAAAATTAGAGCCCATACAATTTCAAGTTGGAATCCAAATTAAAATTAGTTAAGTATAAATGTAACCTAATGATGAAATATTTTTATTTTAAAATTTTGATGTTAATTAAAACTCAAGTTGGGCACATAGCGTGTTTAAAAAAATGTCCATATCAACGTTGATCGGGTCAAAATTAAGAGGGTCAGACTTTTGCAAAAAAGAGGTTAAAATTGCTATTTTCACTAAAATACTCCATATCTATCCTATATTAATTGTCACAATTGTAACAAAAAGATTTAGTTTTCAATGCAACAATGATTGTTTTTTCAATTCTACTTTCAATCTCAATTTATTATTCTTCATTTTTATATAGTAAAAATACATCAATAGTTTTTTTTTTGACAAAGAAAAAATACATCAATAGTTAAAATAACTAATTGGGTAAATATGGGCTTTTGCTCTCTTTTGTACCAAAAAATAAAAAAAAACTAATTGGATTTTTTATTTTTATTTTCATTTACTTTTTAAATTTTTTTTGTAAAATTATTGTTCTCACTCTTTCTTTATATAATGTTTGAAATAACCGAATGTGACTATTATTTTGGACAGGAATAACAAATAAATTTGAAAAGGAATATTCATTCACCCTTCTCTCCCTCTCTCTCCAATCTGCATGATTTCTTTGTCTCTCCTCTATTATTCACCTCACTCTGAAGTTTGTAACTATTTCTTGCACCTAAACAGTTTGATTTAAAGATAGCTTGTTCAGTAAGAAAAGAAAAGAAAAAGGAGATTAATTTGTTTTATGGAGTTTGTTGGAAGTAATTATGGAGAACAAGGTTCTTCATGTTCATGGAGTTTTTTAAGAAGGAAGAAGGTTGATTCTAATGTTAACAATAACAGCAACTCTCATGGAGTGCAACTTGCTAAGGAGTTAACTGTTCCACATCTCATGGCAATTGGTAATTCAAATTATTTTTTTTCTTGTTCCTATCTCTTGAAATTGTGTTGCTTTGATAATTTTCAATCATGGTTTTTATCTGGATAAGAGTGTTTACTGGATTTGATTATTTGCAGTTCCAACTTTTGTTTTCACTTTTCATAATTCAGACTGTGTTTTTGTTTTAAAAATAGAGTTGCTAGGGTTCAGTTAATATTTTTGAAGAAACACTAGATTAAATATTGAAATACATCTAATGGTTTGTTTGGGACGATTAAAATCACGTTTAAATATTTGTTTTGAATTTTTTAAAATAAAAAATATGATAGTGGTGTTTTTCATGGATTCACTTTAAAATCGAAAAGAAATATGAAAACATGAAAACCAAATATCGTTTGAGTTTAATGGATGAGACTTTTCTCTTAATTTTCGTTAAATTAAAAAAGTGATGTTTAAGTGTGTTTTTCTTGAAGAAAAACAGAAGCTCAAACTTCGAGAACTTTAGAAATTCCCAAAAAAGACGGGGAAGGAGAGAATTATTATTAATTCAAGTGACGCTAATGTAGTGACCATTTTAAAAGAGTGTAAGATGTGATTTTAATTCCTTCTCTCGAGGTTTCATGGTAAAACTCTTACCACGAAACTGCATCTTACCGATAAACTTGTTATTGTTGTGTGTGTTTTTTAAAACGGTATTCGGTTCATGAACTGACTAATTCCAAGACAATGAAGATTTCAACCTGAGACCTTGAGATGAGTACAATCCAAGCTCCCAAGTATGCGCCACTGCGCCAACCCATGTTGGTTTATTGTTGTGCTTTTTATGTTTAAGGTTCCTTTCTTGTTTGAAATTTGATTTTTCAGACTCAATGAGAAAAGAGTGAACTAACCCTTTGACATGAATTTTATTTGATGTTATGTTTTATATTTTGTTATAAATTACTATTTGATAAGATGTTAATTATTTATTTAATTATTGAATTTTGGGGCTTGTTTGAATTTTGATTCAGGTGTTGGTGCAACAATAGGTGCTGGTCTGTATGTTTTGGTTGGAACAGTAGCAAGGGAACATGCTGGACCTGCTTTACCACTTTCATTTATGGTAGCTGGAATAGCAGCAGCACTTTCAGCTCTTTGTTATGCTGAGTTGGCAAGTCGCTTTCCTTCTGCTGGAAGTGCTTATCATTATGCTTACATATGTCTTGGTGAAGGGTATTTATAGACTCACCTTCCTTACATTTTTAGGGTTTCTTGCATTAAAAGATTGAAGTGCTTGTGTATAACTACATAGCTTATTAGGTCTAAGAGTATACAATTTTCATGGCCTTTTACATAATGCAAACTTATACGCAAGTGTTTATCAAGATAAGCGCTTGTGCTATAAGCTGCAAATAAGTTGTTTATCCAATCAGAGCCTAAGTCTATACGATTTTCATGGTCTTTACAGGGTTGCTTGGTTAATTGGCTGGTCCTTAACTCTGGAAACTGTGGTTGGCGGAGCTGTTGTTGCTCGTGGCATAACCCCGAATCTGGTATAATGTTTTTAAATTAAGGACACTGTAAAATATACTTTTTATTTGACTATAAAATGTTTTTAAAACTGAATTAAGTAGAATTGAATTATTGTATGCTCATTTATCATATTATTTTTTGAATTGAATTGAAAGTTATCTGATGCAAAGTATTGATATCAAATAGATATTTTTTTGATTATAGGCTGCACTTATTGGAGGTATGAACAACTTGCCAGGATTTTTATCATATCAACACATTCCTTGGATTGATATTGTTGTAGACCCACTTGCAGCAATTATGGTATTCATTGTTACTTGGATCCTATGTACTGGGATCAAAGAGGTAACTTTTTCCTATATGATTTTCAACTTAGCTTAGCTTTCTAAACTGTATTAGCTAGAATTTAATTTTATTTTTCATTGGTGGAATTTATTTCTTCTTATCTCAAGTCGCTACCTATGAAGCACATACACTCCTTGGATTAGACGTGTCCCGGTGTCGACACCAACACGACACCGACACGTATAATTACATTGAATTATGTGATTTTTTCAAATTATCACCGGTGTCGACGTGTCAGTGTCTGTATCCGTGCTTCATAATTCGCTACACCACTTTTCAAATGTATTGTCAGTCTTGTATCTTGTGTAAACATTCACTCACAGCTTTGTCTATAGTTAAAAGTTCCCTCAGTAGGTTGAGGAGAGTGGGTGTTTATAAACCACTCTTAACTCCGATTCTCAAACAATACGAGACTTTTTTGGTGTACCTAACAATAGCCCCAAGTCAAGGATTAGGTCGTCCTTCTAGCGTCATTGTTCTCACCTCAAGTATGTTGCACTGCTTTTTTGAGGTATTGTTTGTTTTTGTCTTGCGTAAGCTCTCATATTTTTATCCTTAATTAAAAAAAAACCTCAGCTAGTTGAGGAGAATGAATGTTTATAAACCACTCTTAACCTTTGTGTATCGGTAATTCTTAAGTCGAAGCTAAGGGACTAAAGGGCCTTTCAAGCCTCGTGTGTGACTTAGAATCTCCCAAGGAGTTAATATTCTAAGCTCATGTCTGTTGCAGCGTTTTTCTGATGTATTGATTGTTTTGAGTCTTTTGTAAGAGACACGGTTTTGTCCTTCGTTAAAATGATTTTCAACCTAACTTAATTAGCTTTCTAAATTGTATGAGCTAGAGTTTTTTCTTATTTTAGGTTGGTGAAATTTTTTTCTCTTACCTCAAGTCTGCTGCATCACTTGCTGGAAGCATTGTCTATCTTGACTATTGTAAAAACCTTCACAGTTTTGTCCTTAGTTAGAAGATGTCTCAATTAGTTGAGGAGAATGGATTATGACCAATACATTCAAATATCCAAATGTATTTTCTTAGTTAATTTTGATGTGAATTGTTATAACTTGTATGCAGAGTGCAATGATACAAAGTATAGTGACATCAATGAATATATGTGCTTTGACGTTTGTCATAGTAGCTGGTGGTTATTTGGGATTCAAAACTGGATGGATTGGATATGAACTCCCTAAAGGGTAAGGGTAATCTACATATTTCTTCAACACATCCTACTACATCTATTTTTGGTCTCTTCAAGTTATTGAATAATATTTGTCTCTTGTTTTAATTACAGGTATTTTCCATTTGGGGTAAATGGAATGGTTGCTAGTTCTGCAACAGCCTTTTTTGCATACATAGGTTTTGAAGCAATTGCCAGCACTGCTGAAGAGGTATAGATCATGATAATAAATCTTGCTTCATGTAATTTACCTTTTTAGGTCAAATTGCAGTGAAATACAGGTGATGCAAACATTTGCAATCGTCACTTTGAGGTCGCTTAGCAATCATTGACAGTGCGGTTAAATGGGAAACATTATTTTAAAACCAGGCACTAGATCGAATTACTGAGATGTCCGTGTTATGATTGAGTTGTTTTAATCGGTTGAACCAGATGAATAATAACTAAATAAATAAGTATTAACAAAAATATTTTGAAGAAAAAACTAATAGGTTGAATCAATAGCGGTTCAACCCAATTTTAGAAAAAATGAGAACCAACCGCTAGATTTACTAGTTCCTTGTCCAACCGGTTGAATCAACCGATCCGATTCTAAAAATCATTGATACGAATGATGTGACCGCAGAGTGATAATGTGGCCACAAAGTGGTCATGGACATATTAGAAACCTTGACGCTGCTATTGTAGTTGTAGACCCTTCTTTTGAAACTTCAAGGGTAAGTTGAAATATTCTGATGGTGTTTTACTATGATCAACAGGTGAAAAATCCTCAAAGAGATTTGCCACTAGGAATTGCAGCTTCATTGTCTCTATGTTGTGGATTGTATATGATAGTATCCATTGTTGTTGTTGGTTTAGTACCTTACTATGATATCAATCCTAACACCCCCATTTCATCTGCATTTGCTGACAACGGAATGCAATGGGCCGCGTAAGTTTTATAAACTTGCAACTCTATTATGATTGTTCATAAAGCTGTAGTTTTCAAAGTGATTTTTCTTGATTGTGATTACAGATACATTATAAATGCTGGGGCTCTTACAGCACTATGCTCATCAATGCTTGGAACAGTGTTGCCCCAGGTAGATTAATCCTAACCCTTCTATGTCCTCAGTTCATACATTAACTCTTAAATTGACTTGCAGTTTCAGTTAAATTTCATGTTTATGCAATGAGGAAAATAATACTTCTGATACATTTCAAAGTTGTAAATAACATACATGCAATAATTTGTTTAAATAGCCTATTCTAAAGTCTGTTTTCGGAAAAACAAAAATCACGGCACAAACGTCCATTCAGTTGCCACGGGAATCTGTAGTTTCTTACTTTCACGGTGAATTCTGTCTTGGGACACGAGAACGGCTTGGCTGATGTTAAACCAAACACAACATAAATCTGAGTCTGGTTAGTAGGCCGGATTCAATTATTACTAACAATTACAAGTATACATTGTTTAGAGAACTCTCCCTCAAGCGCGTGAATGTTCATCTATTCATTCTCAGCTTACACCAAGTGAAAAAAACAAAACCGTGATATTTGTCATTAGTGGAAACCATGCCGCATATATTATGTAAATCAATGGCCACCATCATTCTTACGTTTCGGCGTTCACGTTTTGGTAAAAAAGAGCATTTCCCTTCTCCAGGAGATTTTAACTATGGCACTTGAAGTTATATGGTCAAACTTTTACCACTAAGCTGACACGTCATAGACATGTCTTCTATAAAAAAATAGAATAATCAGCCTAATTATAATTGTCTTCTATTAAAGCTGAAATAAAATTCTTCTTTCTCTTTGATGATGTCTTATATTTTTCAGTAAAATTATTAATATGTTTTGTTTAATGCTTCTCAGCCAAGACTTTTGATGGCTATGGCAAGGGATGGACTATTGCCACCATTTTTTTCTGACATAAATAAGCACAGCCATGTTCCTGTTAAGAGTACCATAGTCACTGGCCTTGTTCCTGCAGCCTTGGCATTTTTCATGGATGTCTCTCAACTTGCTGGGATGGTAAGTCTAATAATTAATCTATATTTTCAATTATAGGATCTCTTTATTTTGTTTGCCAAAATTATGAATTTCAAAATGTTGCCAAGAGCAAGAAACAACTCAATCCAACTCTATTTCCCTACTCTTTTAAATTATAATAGCATTTCTGAGTCGTATCTAGAGTCTTGCATTAACTTATCTCGTAACATTTCCGGTTGCCAAATGTAAAAGGATGTTGCTAATCTCTAATTATAGCAATGTTTTAAAAACCAGACTGGAGATCGATCCAATGAGATATCCTGGTCATGGATCAGTCGCCTCAACCCTCAACAACGGTTAAACCTAATAACAAGTACATAAAACGGTGAAAATACATACAAAAAAATTGGTTGACCAAACTATTGTATAACTGAAATCAAATAGACAAGCGAACTGGCCAATTCCCGTTTTTACTGGTTTTTTCGGACAGTTTGGTCCGGTTTTAAAAATGTTGATTTATAGTACTAATGTTTATTTTGATTGTCTTCTACAGGTTAGTGTAGGCACTCTTATTGCATTCACAATATCAGCAATATCCGTGTTGATAGTAAGATATATCCCACCAATTGAGGTCTCATTTCCCCATTCTCGACAAGAGCCAATTGATTCTGAGTCAATGGAGTATGGTTGGAGCCATTTGGAGACAGATGAGAATGATACATACCAGAAACCCTTGGTTGTTAAAGAAGATGTGTCAACTGATTATCCCTTTGTTGCTAAATATCTTGCAATAGACAAATGTGAGATGATTTTCGTTTTTATTATTCAGTGTTTTTAAGAGTCTTGCATTGAATGTGATATAGCTTGAAAGCGTGTTTATAAGTGGGGGAATTCTTCACCTTCTCGTCAGTTTTATAGGGTTGAGTTAGGTCTAACTCAAATTTTAAGATAGTATCAATGTCTGTCCAATATTTGTTTGAACACCCGCAGTCGAGCCACTTCAATCCTGCTTCATATGCCTAGTTCTCGACGTGAGGGAGATTGTTAAGAATCCCACATCAGATGGAATATGGCCTGAAAATATATTTATATAAGTGGGAGGCAACTTTGACTTCACAAGTCGATTTTGTAGAGTTAAGTTAAGCCGACTCAACTTTTAAGAGTGTTGACCAATGACCAAGATATGCAATCAATGTCACTTATTAAGTTACACCAATTTACTACTATTATATATAGTTTCTTTTGGGCCTCTACTTCTACATTTGAAACATGCATGTTATTTTTCTCATCACTCCTATTTTTTGTTTATTGATGCAGATAATGGTAATAGGAAAAAAATTGTTGGCTTTGTAATAGCATTCATATGCTTAGGTGTATTTGTTCTTACATTTGCAGTTTCATCAAATCTATTCAGGTTAGTTGTTAGTTTAGTGGCAGACATTTCATTTTTGTAGTTCCGTAGACATTGATAATTTATGAATTCCTGCATTAAATGGGATATCGTTAAAAATGTGTTTATAAGTGGGACTATAAGAGGTATCCCTCAATTTATACGTTGGTTTTTTGAGGGTTGAGGTAAGCTCAATTCAAATTTTAATATAATTTCAAAGTCTATCTAAAATTTGTTGAACCACTTGTTATCGAGGTAGTCAGGTTACTACTTTATCAATTGATTTAAGATGCTATAGTGAACACTATTCAGGAGAGAGGATTGATTTTAGAGGGTAGCAACTACATTATATTTATATACTTTATTTATATACTTTGATAATTTGCATGCCATTTTAGTATATTTTCAAGTTCTAATTTTTTTTCTTTCACATTTTATGTATGTTATTATCAGTTCAGTTAGATTTACATTATGTGGAGTTGGTGGCATTGTTGTTTTGTCTGGCTTTGTCTTCCTAACATTTATAGATCAAGATGATGCAAGACACAACTTTGGTCACTCTGGAGGTATGGTTTACATTTTTTATGATACAATATACACATTGCTTTGAATTTCTACATCATCATATAATTGTAGGATTTGGAATGGAATTGCTATAAAATAAAAAATCATTAGTCCATTGGTTTTGAAATAAAAATAACTCTTATTAATTAATTTGTTTTCAGGTTTCAAATGTCCATTGGTGCCTCTGCTGCCTATAACTTGCATTCTTATCAATTCCTATTTACTTATCAGTCGTGGGTAAGTAATCTTGTTCATTAACAAAAGAAATCCATTAATCATGTGGCATAAACCTAGTATCATTAACTTACTCCTCTAAAGAAATTTTCACTAGTTTAGATATTAAAAATATGACATTAATCTAAGCACCTCAATAGTTTAGTGTGCGAATTTCGCCGCTAAATTTAAAAAAAAATAAAAAATTAAACAAACACCGGACATTTCTCACATTTTTTTGAAGAAGACATTTCTCACATTACATGTCAGTTTTATTAAATAGCCCAAATAGATAAACTTATGAAACTTGGACAATTCTCTCTCATATTACAATTAAGGGTTTAGTTTTTCTGGAAAAATGTATTAACATATCATGTGTTTCATATATTTTGTTTCCTTTAGTATTACTTTCACAAATATATTTGTTTGCTCCTAATTAATTGCACAACTTTATGTTTTCAAAAAAAAAAATGCGCATTTTTTTTATTCAAGTAGCTTAACGGTTAGGTATTCACCATTAAAGTGAATAAGTGGAGAATCTAGAGTTCAAATCCAGACTTCTACATATATTATGCTATGCTCACGGGACAAAATTGTGCAGCTTTATTATCTAATTCTAACATTTATGTGTTATATTTTTGAAGGGGTGCTACTTGGTTGCAAGTAACTGTATGGCTAGCATTAGGAGTTATTATTTATGTATTCTATGGTCGAACCCATAGCTCTCTAAAACATGCAGTTCATGTGAAGGATGCTCAAGTTGATAATACCACAAGCCTTCTTGCTTAATTATACAAGCCTATCTCATTAGGGCAAATATCACACCATATGGGTCTTACTTGTGCCCCAAGCCAAAGAAAATCTTGCCACTTCAAAGTGGTATATATAATATTGAACAGGAAATGCAAAATATTATTTATGGTTTATAGGTCATTCTCATAGTTTTCTTTTCTTACAGAAGAAGAAATTGATCATTTGAATCATTGAAGATTTAAAAACTTACATCATGGTGACTTTTTGAATGGAATATTTTGTAGAGTACATCTTTTATTTTAAAGGGATGAGAAATTCATAAAAGAATTAATTTAATTGGTGTCAACCTCCAATTATAAGAAAAGGAAAATGTTAACTTGCGCCCTTAGAACACATGTTAAGGATACCCAAAATAGAAATTATGCATTGAAAATTGCGTCTATTTATTTTTCAAGTTAGAAATTAAATTTTCATAACATAGTAAATATTTACTATTAATGGAATTTTTAACGTTAGCATGACCCATAAAAAAAATTGTGAATTTTATTTAAGTTTATATTCACAACTGCAATTGCAATCAGGAGCAAAACCATGATTAAATTCAATAAATAGATACACATTTGTCTTCTTTTTCAAGACAATATTCATACTAAGATGTTTCAGAAAAGCTGTAATAATATGTGAGTTTATTTTTTACGGTAACTGAAATAATACGTGCGTTCTTGAAATTATATTAAAATAGGGTTAGGCTAGCGTGTGCAAGCTTATCATATCTCGCACCATAAGCAACCTAAATAATGAATAGGAATCGTTCAATCATGAAGGTGCACAGTACACCGACCGCAAACTATCATTTGTCATTCTCCCTCTTCTCTTTTCCTCTATATGTGCCTCTCTTTCTCAAGCTTTTGACTGCGCCCCGTACCTCTCTGTAGGTAAGGACGGCCTCGATGTTTTCCATGTGCTCGTTAGGATTTGTCGTCCCATCATAGGAGTCCATTTGTGGTGGTTTCTCCAACCCCGCGAGGGATGTGAGCATCCCGGATACGTCGAGTGAAGGGAGCATAAGTTGTACGATCGTTACGAGTGGCAGATCGTCTTCGGAATCAAACGAGGACCAAGAGTGCCTGCATCTTGGTGGGGTCCTTCTTGAAGAAGATCGTCGAGGGGATCTCCTGCGAGGAGACCTTCGGGTTTGTGATGGAGATCTCACGCTAGCAAAATGCATGGGCGATCGTGATCTGGACGGGCGTATAGTTCCTCCCCTTCTGTTACTGGGTGGAAAGGGAAGTCGTATATAGGAGACAATTGTTGCTTCCTGGGGAGTTCTTTCTCTATGTGTGAGAGACGGCGGTTCTGCTCCTCGATTATCGGCGTTTGTCGTTGAACCATGCAGAGCGTGTTATTGAGCATTGCCTCCGCTGGAGTAGAGTTGTCAGTCATTTCATCCGGAGGACCAAGGATGGGCCGATCCTACAGAGGGATCGCCTGTTGGGGGATCTGTTGAGAGTTTTCCCTTATGGGGCTCCCTGCAGGAGACAGTGTAGAGGTATGTCCGTCGCAGTAGACACAATGGACTTCGCTCTGAATACGTGAACTGACACCTTTAGTAGTCATTGTAACAGCCCGATTTTCGTTAGATTTATTGTAATTAATTCTTATATGTGTTTATATGTGATTAATTGCCTCTATGTGTATTTTGGTTGGTATTAATGGAATTCGGTGTTAGAAGGGTATTTTAGTCATTTTGTAAGAAAGGGTAAATTAGTAATTTCACTATGAGATTATTTTTAGTGTTTTAAGTGGGAACCATTAATTTTTACTAAGTTACTAATAGATTGCGGTAATTTGTTAAGAGCCGGTAACTATTCATTATTTTTACCGTGAGAGCTAGAAACGTTGTGAATTAGTTAATGAGAGTCTTAAGCCCATTAAGATATTTTGAGGGTTAAGCTCATTAGTGTAGAGCCTTTATAAACTCATGTCATAAGAGGAATTATGGTTCTAACATTCATTACACATAACTTTTGAGAGAGGTAGAGAGAGAAAGAGCTAGAGGAAGAGAAAAAGGGTTAGAAGAAGATCTAGAGAGAGAAAGCTTGGATTGGAACTTTGGAGCAAAAGTGAGGCTAGGATTCTAATTCTTGAAGGTTTGAGGTAATGGGGATAGTGTTCTATC
>Ga0315913_1002064_pt1 | contig 23117 bp, 19 predicted proteins | sample MpolsnodulesMG_FD_207736 | JGI IMG/M metagenome (GOLD analysis project Ga0315913, IMG submission 207736) | Medicago polymorpha root nodule microbial communities from Los Angeles, California, United States - small nodules | ecosystem: Host-associated > Plants > Roots > Nodule | place: USA...
ACAAATGTAAAATTTAAAGATTCTGAGAGGTCTTTGGCCTATAATTTAATTGAACTATCAGATATTTGAATCACCTAGGGATGTCAATGGATACTCATGAGTGCGAATAGCATGATACCTGTCCTCGTCCCCTTTGGATAAATATGATACCCGTGTCTGCCTCGTACCCTCAAGGGTACCCACTATGCGATACCCGCGGATATTGAAGTATCCATGGGTACCCATGGATTTTTGAATTTATTTATTTTTTGGTAGAAATAATAACTTTTTTTAATTACAAAAAAACTTCAACTTTTAAACATTCATACATAATCCATTCAAAATTTCATAAATCACACATAATCCATAAAAAATTCATGATTCTTACATAATTCATTATTAATGAGAAATTTTAGGTGGGCGATAAAATTTCCTTCAATAAGGTAACAACTTTAAGTAATAAGATAGGATATATAAGGATATTTTAGTAATTTACCTAATTTATTATCGGATATGGGCACATGTGGGTATAAGTACAATCAAATTCGTGTATGTATCCATATAATAATGGGTAGTCAAATACACGTGGATCTACTCGTCCCGTACCATGACAGATTTTACCCACAGATACTCGTGGACATGAGTATTTTTGCCACCCCTAAAAATCACCTTTAATCCAATGAAAGAAAAAGTTACACTCATCCTCTGTAATACCCCGATTGAGTTAGACCATTTTCTTTGTATGATTTTTTTTTTTTTAATATGCCTAAATACCAATAGCTCCGTGCAACACAGGTGAATTAAATCCACATACAAATATAGCAAGCAACATTCGCAGGCAAGTTATGAATTCAATTCAATACGTAATAATTACATTATTGTCGATCATTCTTAACTAACACAAGTGATGAACTCAAGTTAATTATAAATAAGAGTAACAATGATTTTAGTTTTTGAATGTGTAACGGATAACTACAATTGTTTTTTTTTTTTTAAAGAAACTACAATTGTTTTTTAATGTATCAAATTTTTAAATAGTTATTGATTATACAATTTTTTTTATTCAAAATAGTCTATGATATTAAAATGTTTCGTTGATATTGTGATGTTAGTCATTCAATATACTAACTTATTGTATACCAGTTCTTATAAATATTTACTTACCGTTATTTCAGTCCTTATATGCAGAGTTGTCAATTGGACCGACCGACCCGACCCAGTGACCCAACTTATATAAATGGATTAGAGATGATTGACCAACTTGATTTATGGGCTACCAAAATTGAGCCCGACCCAATTAGTAATGGGCAGTGGCAGATCCAAGATTTTTGAATAGTGGGGGCACTATATATAAAAATTTGTAACATTAGTAATTGTCTTCTACGATTATTAATATTATGGAAACTTTGAATGATTTTCTCATTTTCAATATCAATAAAAAAAGACTTTTCTCTGTATAAATAACTAAACAATCATTTAACCAATCATCTCCGACTTGATTTCGTATCCAATTTTTCATACTAGTTTGAGATATTTGATGATAAGTGTGGGCCAAGATAGAAATGATTTGTGATAAGTGTGGTTCATGTGATTAAAATGTCAAATAGTTACATTATACAACCAAAAAAACTGTTTCTAAAAAGTTTGTGTGGGCACAAGCCCACAAACTCTACGGCATGCATCCGTCCCTCCTTATAGGCCAACCTGGCCCGTATTTCAAAATGTATTATTTTATTTTTTTATATAAAAACAATGCAATGAACAATACAACTACATATCACTTTTTTTTATTAATAGAAACATATCACGTAAATTATTATCCTTTAAATAAATCAATGTGTTCGGAAACTTAGTTAAATAATATATAAAACATCTATAAATAGCATAAAAATATCAATACAAATGTAGAGAGTATCTGTCACAACTCACGAAGTGCAATCTTGAAGACGATAAAATTCACTCTTGCATAATAAAATAATTCAATTTTACATAATAAAACTATTTTCATAAACTAAATATTTTTTTTGTATTCTTAAAAGACCGGCTCGCAAGCCCAGTGACCTAGCCCAAACCGGCCTATGTAAATTACAGGTTCGATGGGCTGGTCCAAAAAGATAGGCTCATTTTTCCATGCCTTTTTAACGTCCCGGCCCACATAAAAATAAAGGGCCGATGGACCAGCTCGGTGGCCCTGACTCATTTTGACAACTCTACTTATATGAAAAGTGTTAGAAAATTGTTGTTATGACTTTGAAAATGTCCTATTACCACTGGAAATTTCAAAAAAAAAATATCCAACGGTAGTTAACTACCGTTGTGAGATCCGGCAACAGTTTACTGCCGCTGAAGCCAGCGGTAGTTAACTGCCGCTGCGTTCCACGAATAAACAAACACAGAACCATCAATTTTCCATTTTCCAGAAACAACAACACTACTCAACTCTCTTCCAAATTTCTCCAAACTTCAATTGAGCCCAATTTTTCAATCAATTCACAAGTAAGTTCTTTCCTTCTTATTTACATGCAATGTGGTTTGTTTAGGGTGTTAGTTTTCATGATTTTGAGCAAAATGTTAGTTTTAGGTTAGGTTAGAATATTGCAAATTTAGCATGGTTTAGATGTTTTAATGTAACTTTGTTGCTGGAATTGTTGATTAAAGTAAGTATAGGTACAATGTAGTTGTTTAGAAGTTGAAATTTTAGTAATTGTGCTAGTAATTTAAAATGTACTTAAGGTGTTTGATGAAATGCCCAAGTGAGAGATTTTATTTTTTTATTTTTTTTTTGCGTTATTTCTTTGCAAAAATTTTAAATTATGTAATGCATATATGTTATGGTGTTTCTAAGTTTGGTTTTATTTTGCTTTTTTGGCAAGTTTGATGAATGACATAATGTGGTACATAAAGTTACGTAAAGTTTGATGAATGTGTTATATTAAATTTTATGAATGCCTAAGTTTAATTTGTCATATGCTTAAGTTTAATCTGTCATATGCTTAAGTGTAATTTGTGATAATGTAAGGGTTAGAACCATTGTTCCATAATTTTTGCATAAGGATAACCATAATGTGATAATGTAGTTTAATTTGTTTGGACATAATGGTAAAATAACATAATGATTAGTTTTGATTTTCTTTTGATTTTGTATATGCACATATATGTCTGCGTCGGAGGATGAGCAACAACGACTTAATAGAGAGGCCAGGATGCGCAAAGGTAAACAGGCGACTACTGCTAGCTATCGGAAAGAGCGGGAGGAGCAAAGCCTGTATGTTTCAAAGACTCGAAAGCGCAGGGACCCAAGGCTAGTTGGAGATAGCTCACAGTCACAGATGGATTACTCCTCCTAGGTGGTTGATCCGACACAAGGGCATGAGTATGTTGGGTTTGCGGGGGGATTTGAGGGATATGATCAGATGGAGGACGAGGCTATGTTTTATCAGCCGTTGGAGGAGGCAGAGGATGAAGAGGTGGCAGAGGACGATGATGCTGATGCAGATGATATTGTGCCTGAGAGAGAGCCCGAGCGTCGGTGACGTCGGCGTGCTCCGTTGATACCCCCTGCCCTGTTGTAGGGCCTCCCTTTCCTGGAGGTTTTAAGACCACGATATTGTTGTCCGACTACACGAGGCACGTGGCGACCCCTCTCTGGGTGAACCATCATAATGTAAGTGTTTAAATTCTTAAATCTTTTTAGTGTATATGTTTAAATTCTTTAAATTATTTTAATTCTTTAAATTCTTTAAAATTTGTAGTGACAATGTCTTAATTCATTTGATTTTCAGATGTGGTATGATGGGGAGTATAAGTGTATAAATGCAGGAAGAAAGGTGAGAGAGCTTTCTAAGCCGGAGAAGGGTTTGAGGTGGTTTTGGATCCTGTGGAGGCGTCTGGCTTGCATGATCTGATATACAGTGGGTATTCGACTGTGACCCATGCCATGATACGTGCTCTGTGCGAAAGGTGACACACGGAGACCAGTAGTTTTTATCTACCTGTGGGGGAGATGACGATCACTTTGGACGATGTGTATAATCTCCTCCACCTTCCTATTCAGGGCCGCATGCTGGACCATGACGCGGTAGTGGATCGGGACCATGGGATTACTTTGATGACTAGGTTGTTGGGCATGTCATATGTTGCTGCTCGTGCTGAGGCAAAGAGTGAGTATGGTGCTCATATTAGTTATCCCGTACTGAAGCGGCTTTATGAGGAGCACCTGACAGAGGCTAGACGGCTGGATGACCCACATACGAGGGAGGAGAGGCAAGAGAGAGATAGGATGAGGCAGTGGTATGTGAGGAGTTTTCTTCTATATCTTGTCGGTTGTACGTTGTTCACTAACAAAACGAACAGACACATCGACTTAATATATCTTGATTGTATGGCGGACTTGAATGCAATTGGGAAGTGGTCATGGGGAGGGATAACCCTAGCTTACCTATATGATTATCTTGATAATTTTGTTCGTCTGAATAACATGACGATGGCTGGTTGTGTGACCCTTCTTACAGTATAAATTTAATATTTATGGTCATTTATTTATGAATTTATTTTATAGTTTTTATCATCATGTTAGATTTTTTTTTTCCTAAGTTCGACTACATTTATTTAGAATTTTATTTAAATATTTTGGTGAAATTTTTATAAAGTATTATATTTATTTAATATTTAACTCAAATATTTATTTGTGTATTATTTTTTTGTTGCAGGGATGAGTTTTGGGGCATTTGCCAGGTCCGTACCCAAGGAAGCAAAACAAGAGCTGGAAGCCGGAGAGACCAAGTGCGGGGAGATGACTTACTACCAGAGGGCATACATCTGTGCACCATTACCGCCTACTTCTGGATTGCTTAGAGGTGGATGACGTGAGGTGGTCTACATATGATGATCACAGAGAGATACACCATTTTCAGCTTATTGTCACTTACTCGGGATGACTTATGTGCGGGAAGGAGAGGGTGTACCGTCATCTACCTGAGCGAGTTAAGAGGCAGTTTGCCTTTGTATAGGACATTCGCAGACATCCGTCGGATGTCGCTGAGATGCCTCAGGAGCAGCTGGCTACTTTGTTGCTAGACCCTGTTGCGTGGTTCTACCTTGATTGGAGACAGAGGTGTGCGAGAGCATGGCAGCATGAGCCTGGCTACATGGCTTGGTATGCCAAATTCTCTCACCCTCGGATTATCCCACCTGATGAAGGATCTCCTCCCAGGCCGGCGAACGTGGATCAGATTATAGAGGAGGAGCATGCCATAGAGATGCCTGACACATTGACGATAATCAGGGATGTCGCGCAGATGGCTGATAATATTGTGGCCATGAGCGGAGAGATGACTAAAGAGGAGATTGTTCAGGAGGTGATTCAGATTGGCAGTACTGGTCGCCCTGCCCTTACGTGTCAGATTGTCAGGCAGCGCAGGGGGCAGAAGCATCATATGTAGTAGGGTTGATTATCATTAGGCTTTTTTTTGTACATTTTGACTGTGATGATGGTGATGTATTATTATGACATGGTTCGTACCTTTTCGTATTTCTATGACATTTTCGTACGTTTTATATTATTTCTTGCGCTTTATTTTTATCATGTTAAATATTATTTCGTACATTTTATATTCATGAATTTACAATTGGATGAAAAAGAGTGAAAAAATTTGTTTAAAATGGTACGTACAAAACATGTTCAAATGTGGGGAAAAAGGGAAGGAGAAAGCTGTTGGACATTGAACCAAGGACGCAACTGCAGTTAACAACTGCTAGCTTCAGCGACTGTTAATTGCTGTCGGATCTCACAACGGTAGTTAACTACCGCTGGGGGCGTTTTTGGTTTTTCCATGTGTCATTAGGAAGGTCTCAAAGTCAGAACAACAATTTTCAAAGAGTTATTGTGAGCATGGAGATATTACTTTGATACATAGAGAGACTACTATGACTAATTGTTACATACCAAAATGACTATTAACTCGTTATACATATGTCAAAGTTGAAATTTTGCAAAAAAAACCCAAATGAAGATAGGCTTAAACAAATAGAATTCGATAAATTAAGCTTCTACACTTACGTCGAGTTTAACAAAACGAGGAGTGTTATTTGAACAACCATTTGATTGACAACTTACGAGGCAACCATAATTTACAAAGAAAAAATATGTATTTACATGAAAACTAAAGCAATTGAGATATAAAGTAAAAAGTAACGTGAATATGAGAGAGAAAGTTGTTCCGAAATGGATGTTCAAATATCATTTCTCACAAAATTTAGCAGAAAATACTTCACACATATAGTGGTTGTGAAGTCATATATGAGGCCCGAAGAATCATATTTGTACAACTATCTCATACTCCCTCCGTCTGAGTTTAACTGTGCCAGTTGAACATTTCACACAGATTAAGAAAAATGTAAAAATGAAAGAGAGAGAAAAATAGTTTTGAGTGTCTTTGTCAAATATCAGTGCATTTTTCTTTATCATAAATGTAAAGTAGAGTATATTGAACCGAGAGTGGTGAAAATAGTACTCCCTCCATCCCGAATTAACTGAGTCATTTGCTCATTTCACACATATTATGAAAAATGTATAAATGAAGAAGAGAAAAATGGTTTTAAATACTCTTGTTATGTATTGGTGCATTCTCCACTATCATAGATGCAAAGTAGAATATATTGATTGAGAGTGATGAAAGTAATATTAATTACAGTTATACAAATGTTAACTTGTACCCTCAAGAACACATGTTAACGAATTAATTATAGAAATATACATATTAAAATTCCTGCATTCAAATTCTTAAAAGTTCAAATGTTATGTCTTTCAATACAAAATTACTCTTTTTAGGTTCTTTAACCTGTGTTCTAAGGGCAACAAGTGACGATGTTCTCTTAAAAGCAAAAATAATGTTGTCTAAATATATCTTGGATGGATATACATGTTGTCGTTGTCGTCTTTCACTCATCATGTCATATGTGTAATCAAACAGTCAAAGGCGGACATGACAAGTCCACCAGAGACATTTTCGTGACTCGTGGATAGTCGAAAACAAAGTTGAAAAATCGCTTTCCCTTATACACTACACTACCAACCCAATTTCTTCAACTTTTTGCAAAGAAGTAGAAATCAGTGTTGATAATCTGAATCCAAATCTAAATCCGAGACGTAATTTCAATTTCAATTGATAATAATAATAATGGAGATTAAAGCTGGCTTGTCAGCACTTGTTACTGGTGGTGCTTCTGGAATCGGTAAAACCAACCATTTCTTCTTTCATTTCAATGTTCAACTATTCCAACAAGCTTCGGTTAATATGAAATTCATTCAATTCAATTATTTTACAGGTAAAGGTCTTGTTCTAGCTCTTGCAGAGAAAGGTGTATTTATCACAATTGTTGATTTCTCTCAAGAAAAAGGAAGAGAAACCGCAACCCTTGTTCAGAAAATTAATGCCAAGTTTCATCCTAACTTACAACATCCATCTGTCTTGTTTGTCAAATGTGATGTCACCAACTCAAGTAAGTAATTCAATATAACCATATGTATTGTACTTGTATCATAACTGGCCGTCACAGCATGCTAGGCGCTCTATCAACAGCCTTGGGTGCTTTCCCTTGTTTCCAATTTATTCACTAAAAAGATAAATAAAAGTAACAACACTTAACAACCACGCCTTCCAACCTCCAACTATCACCAAGTAACATCATAATATAGGTAAGGAAAGTGCTAACAAGTGTTAAGAAACTAAATATGGTAAAACTATCTTGGAATTTGTGTAATTAACCTCTTAAAAGTGAAAAGAATGTTCTTTTCAATACAAAATTTTCATTTTTTTTGTTTCCTTAACAAGTGTCTCAGGCGCACTAGTTAGCATGACCCTGTAAGTAAATGTCACAATACACTTGCTAGTTTATGATTTTACAAGTGTATACAGATGTATTAACTTAGAGCCACCAACAGGGGATCTGGCTGCTGCATTTGAGAAGCATGTTTCAACATTTGGAGGACTGGACATTTGTATTATCAGTGCGGGGATTGAAAACCCTATACCATTCGATAAGGATCAAACAGATGGCACTCGATCCTGGAGACACACTCTTAATGTGAATTTTATTGCTGTTTTTGACACCACCCGTCTTGCGGTGAGTTTGTAATGTGACTCGGTTTTGGTTTTTCATATCTTTGAAGTATACCTTTTACTTGGTGCTGTCTAAAAAAGTTGGTTCACATTCTTAATGTGAAAAATGTCCTGATTTTTGTTCCACATAATCACATTATAGCCATTGCTTATTGGTAACATTGATTGGCTTCATTTCAATAGATTAAAACAATGGAAGCTTTGAAAAGACCTGGTGCGATCATCAATATGGGTTCTGCTTCTGGTCTTTATCCGTTGTATCTTGACCCTATCTATAGTGGCTCCAAAGGTTTGTCATTTACCTGCTTTGATTGACGGTATCTTATGGATCCTTTGAGATGCACCTCTTCTCTTTGTTCTCTAGTAAAATTTCTTATTTATCCCAAAAATACAACAGAAAAAATGAGTCAAATATTTTTGGCATCTTTTCCCTGTCAATGAATTTATTTTATAAATTTAAGAAATTTTACTTACAGCCAAGATTCTAAGAAGAGAGCTTTTAGCTAAAATGTTTTTTTCAAATTATGAAAAATTTAAGGTAAAACAAAAAGTTGTTTTTGGTTGACTGCCAAACAATGAGTTATGCATATCCACAAAACTTATGCTAACTTACTATTACTTCCTAGACCCAGAGCACCCTCTACTCCTAGCATTATATAATTTTTTGCTTACCTAAAAATAACTTACTATAGCCTCCTATACTGTTTCTTCACTTTGCAGGTGGTGTTGTTATGTTCACTAGATCACTTCGTTTATACAAACGTAAGGGAATCCGAGTCAATGTGCTTTGCCCTGAGGTAAGAGTTGTTTTTGGACTTCGAAGAGTGAATATTTTTTGTTATATTAATCTTTAATCTATAAAAATATTTGGTGTTATGTTCTTTTATTTGTATTTTTTATTTCACTTTTAATGATTAAAATATCACATTGTTCTTTATTTTCTATTTATGAAAATTTGTACAACAAAGTTTGAAACTTTTTCTGAAAATAATCACCAATTTTGGTATGTGACTGTAGCACTCAAGTCGTCAAGACTTAGACAAAACATGGGCATGACATTGTTTAAGGAAAACCGAATTCCTTATTTTTTCAGCCAACATGGATTGGTTTTGAATGTGTTTCTATTTTCAAAACAAATTTTATGCTTTATTACAATTTACTAAAATTCCCCAAATATTAATGTTAAGTGCAGTTTGTTGAAACTGAGCTGGGCTTAAAGGTGGATCCCAAATTCCTTAGTATGATGGGGGGCTTTATACCTATGGAAATGGTGGTGAAAGGTAAGTCTGCATGTCTTTTTGTTCTTTGGTGTGCCTTGGCAAAAAGAGCGTGGGTGTTTGGTTTGTACTTTGTGGACTCTTAAATCACAAATTTGTAGAGATCTGCTTTATATATATGGTGAATATTGCAAATGTCGACTCGCTGCCTCGTAGAGCTGGTTGAGAGCTTTCTGTTACTCTCTTTTGCATTGCGTGCACACATCCTAATTTTTTCTAATTTGTGTATTAACTTGATGCGTAGTGTTAAAGTATCTATAAATGTAGCTTAAGTTCTTTTTTTTATTTTAATAGAAAACAACTTCATATATTAAGGCGAAGCAACAAGTTATTTAGATGAGTTTTCAACAGTTTCATTTATTATTCAATAACTTTTTCTTACTATATTAAGTTAAAAGTGTTGATGTGAAAACTCAGCTGGGCTAACTATTTAACCGGCTTATATGAAAACCGATTTATTGGAGTTTTTCCAAGGGTACTTACGCATTAAGAAGAAGTGAGTATTATTATAAACTACCGTTGGCGCAAACTTCTTAATAGGCATTGGAAGTTGGAACTTCTAAAAGTACCCCCCTCTCTCATGTCATTTGTGGTGGGTTAGAGTGCAATGAATAAATATTTTGATAACGAAACGTAAAGACGTTCAATTAATTGAGGGATATATTTAGTAAATATTTCAAAGGTGCTGGATTGAAAGTATGCAGTGCTTAAATTAGAAAACGTAAAAATGAGTAATGTGTTTATGTATGAACTCCAATAAAGAGTGCTGAGTTGGAGATACTCTTTATACATCTTTTGAAGTCTGTACTTGAAAATTGAGATGCTTGAACTGAACTGATCATAGAAAATGAACTGATTTATCCTTCACTTAAATATTTCAAAAAATTTAATGTGCAAGAATTTAACCTTGGATAAGGTACCATTAAATTTAATAAACAAGTTATAACAGGATAAACGATTACAAAGTAGAAAATACACATTATGAAAATGTCCTTGTTAATAATTCAGTGATTGATCTATAATGTTTCTTATCATGTATACATAAATTTTGATATGAAAATATTTTAACCTCTCAAGGTGCTTTTGAGCTCATCACGGATGAGAATAAAGCCGGTCATTGCCTATGGATTTCTAATCGTCGAGGTCTAGAGTACTGGCCTACCCCATCAGAAGAAGCAAAGTACTTGATACGTCCTAGACGGTTGAGGAGAAGAGCTGAATACAAAGCGCCATCAATTAAACTACTCGAGAGTTTTGAGAAAATGTGTGTATTTCAATTCTATTTCTCTTGTTATGACACACACACACACACACGTAAGCCACTGGAAGGTGTTTATTTTCTATTTCCTTCGTGTTAGAAAAAGGTGCAATTACATATTCTAATTGACTATGCCATCTCATGATTTTATTCATTTAAAGATGGGTTATTTAGTGGTTTCATATAGCTGCTAACTGTTTGCAGAGTTGTTCAGACCTTGACTCACAACTTTCGGAATGCTACCAGCATAGTGAGAGCACCACTGAGATTACCTATCAAACCAAACCATGTTCTTGTGAAGATAATTTATGCTGGTGTAAATGCTAGTGATGTAAGTTGTTACATCTTTCAAGAGGACTTGTGTGTGCATTTATGTTTTTAAATGTCTCTCAGAGACATGTCCAGGCCTTAGCTTCCTTCTGGCCAAATGACCTCAATTGTAGTAAATATGCTTTCGTTTGACTGTTAAACTAGTTGACTGAAAGAGTTACTGTGGGTTAGCTCAATACATTCAAGTTCAAGGAAAACGGCATAGACTTGGCATGAAATACATGCTAATCTTAGTAAATTGAATATACTTGCGACTTTCCTGTATATATAAACACTATTTTGGATCTATCTTTAACATGCTATACCCTCATTTCATCTAAAAATCACAAGTTTACATAGAATTCTAACAAGAATTTGTAATGATAGGTAAATTTTAGCTCAGGCCGCTATTTTGGTGGCAATAACAAGGAGACCACAGCCCGTCTTCCATTTGATGCAGGATTTGAGGTATGATGTATCACCAAACATAGATTTCTTTTATGAAGCTTTCCACTTGATGCTGTATGCCTATACTCATGTATTGAATTTCATTTATATTATAGGCTGTGGGAATAATTGCAGCAGTTGGGGATTCTGTCACTGACTTGAAAGTTGGCATGCCGTGTGCATTCATGACTTTTGGAGGCTACGCTGAATTCACAATGGTGAGCAGTGTTTAACATATTGTTAATATTTCTTCCATAAATTGACATAATCATCGGTGTTCCCATCTACCACTTGTTATCGAACTTAAGAGTTTTGATTACTAAGTGGATGTGATGGTAATTCCATTGTAATGCTTATTATGATGTAAGTTACTATTGATGTTGTGTTTTTGGCTTTTTTTTTGTGTTAGATTCCTTCAAAATACGCCCTTCCAGTGCCTAGACCAGATCCAGAAGGTGTTGCCATGCTGACATCAGGATTAACAGCGTCAATTGCTCTAGAAAAGGTTGATTAATCTATGCTTGTCTCTTTGCTTCAGATGTATCTGATTTGCAAATATTTGAAACTCTACTCATCTCATGTATCATTGAAATTCAAACTTTTTCATAATTTACTACCATCTATGAAGCTTATATTTAGTGTTGGTTAATCCTCTACTTGATTGGTCTGTCCTGATAAGAACTTCTATTCACTGTAAAGGCAGGACAGATGGAATCTGGAAAAGTGGTCCTTGTTACTGCTGCGGCAGGAGGAACTGGTCAATTTGCTGTTCAGGTGCCTTCACAAATCTAACTCCACATTTCTTGAACATATGCATATTGTGTATATGTTACTAGGAATCGTTTGTTTGAGCAATTTGGAAGCTTCTTGGTATTTTGCACTTATAGGCAGAGCCTGGGCAACGGCAAACTAAACATCATGATTTAGACAAAATTCAGCATCTTTGTTTTCTCTATTTACTCTACGATCTTATTTTGTCAGAATGCATTTACCAAGCACTTTTTGTTCTTGAGATCATAAAAAAAACTCTTACATGTGTTCTTGAGACCTTGATAATGATTTTACTCTCTTTTTACCAAGCACTATTTGTTCTTGAGATCATAAAATAAACTCTTACATGTTTTCCATTGATTCCTTAAGACCTAAGATAAATAATTACTATTTAAGACAGATTTCTAGTTATCCCACTTGGGTTGGCCTGGTGGTGTTGGTTTGGGACCTTGGAGTGTGCTCCTCTCAAGGTCTCGATTCGATTCTCCCGGTGCCAGTTTTGGCGAGCTAGTTTGGCTTCTTCAAAAAAAAAAAAAAAGACAGATTTCTAGTTTTTTTTCTCTTCGTTTTTTAGTTATTTTATGAGACATGGTGTATATGTCCATGCCAATTTTCTTAGATTCTTGGACTCTAAACATGAGATCCTATGCCTATGAAACAAAGAAAGGTGAAAAAGTAGTCAAGATAGACTAAAAACAGTTGATGATGAGTTCTCAGGTGAACTGTAGTTGTAAGATATTACTTTGTGTAGTATAATCAGACGAAGAAGAAATTTTAAAAATATGGAGTATGCTCAAATCTATTACGATAACTATGTTTCTCTATCCAGATTTCCTAGTCTAATGTTCTGTTGCCTCTCTTTGTAATCTGGATTATTTATGCAGCTTGCAAAATTAGCAGGTAATACCGTGATTGCCACTTGTGGAGGTGGGACAAAGGCCAAGCTTTTGAAAGAGTTGGGAGTTGACAGAGTCATAGACTATAACAGCGAAGATATAAAAACGGTATTTATTTTTTTAATCCTTTGATTTGTTTGGGGTTCTGCTAACAATAACTACGATATATCATCATTGTTTGATCGTAGCTGATCTGAACCAGTGAAGAAAATGCTTCATTTAGGTTGTGGTACCCATCACTGTTTTAATGTTGTGATTTTTGTTTAAATGAATTACATAAAGGAACTATATAACACCATGTTTAATGTTTCTTTTATGTAAATATGTCCTTTGGTCCTTCACACGGGACTCCAGTGGAGATCCCTCCAGTTTTCTACAGTGCCTAACTATCCACCTTTAATTACACTCTCTCCCTTTTTATTATTACAAACACATTCTATCACCTATTTAATGGAGGGCTTAGATTACTCATGAGAGAAGCAAACTGGAGACAATCTCCTCCCCGAAGATTTGTTTTCACAAAAAATAAAAAGAAAATGAAAAATTTATCTTTTCTCGAATTGAAGAAAAGTAGAAATCCATTTTAAAACTGTTGACAAAGTAGTGAATCTAATGATACAACATCTCTGCTGAGCAAGTTGCATTAGGGAATGCTTCTATACTATAAACAAATATGCTCAATTATATAGGCAAAACTTTCAATATCAATTTATTATGTCCACTAACAAAAGCTTAAAACCAAATGGACATAGCCTACGTAAACTGTGTCCTATCAACATATTAAGTTTGTGACTTACTTTTGCAGGTTCTAAGGAAAGAGTTCCCGAAAGGTATTGACATCATCTACGAGTCTGTCGGTGGCGACATGTTAAAACTGTGTTTGGATGCTTTGGCAGTCCATGGACGACTCATTGTCATTGGCATGATTTCTCAGGTTTTTACTTATTCTATTTTTCTTCTCAAGCCACAATTGAATACTAGTATTTGTGAAAATTTCACCGCATCCATAAAATACTAGTACTAGCTACTACTTCTTGACAAGGTAGCATGATTCATTTAGCGATTCTAAATTCAAACAATACCTTGGATAATATCCTCATTTAAGTATAATGGAAAGTGAGTTTTAACTACTATGTTGTTTTCATTAATATCAGTATCAAGGAGAACATGGTTGGACACCGTCAAAATATCCTGGACTATGTGAGAAGCTCTTGGCGAAGAGTCAAACTGTGGTATGTAGAAATATGATGAAGTTACACACTTGTAGGAAGCCACTACTTTTTTTGTTGTTTATGATTGCTTATTTAATTGTCACTTATTCTTGGTACACACTGAGCTATAAATATCCATCTCCTCAGGAGTCAAACATTTTTCGTAGGGTTAGAAAGTTGAACTTTTAGGCCCCAGTCAGATCCTGCAGTGATAAAATGTGAGGAGGAGAAACACTTGCTCTTTCAGTTCTTGGCTTTGTTCTGACTACTGACTATTTTAGTTACATATTACATTCTTAGTTGGCTACTGATAGAATAAAGTCTTAAGAGACTACATTTTCATTACAGAACTGCACATTAGATTTTTAAACGTCGGAGACCTATAATTTATTAATCCATGGCTAGGAAAATCATTTGTAGCTTAGCAGTTACTAATAAATATTAGTCTTAAATGATTTTTATATTGATTTAAGTTACAATATAAATTAAACACCATAAACAAACTGGGGAAATTTTGGATTTAACTTACAATTTACAATTCCTATCCAAAATCTGAAATATTTCTAATTATAGACAATCAATATGATCAACCCAGAAAATAGCTACGTATTTGTGTTGATTGTTACCCAAGTTAATTTTTTTCTCTCAATATATGAATCTCTCGTTCAAACTTCCATAATTTACTAAGAATTTAATTTTCTTATGGTCATATATAATTGGCCAATTTTTCAGGCTGGCTTTTTCCTTGTGCAATACAGTCACTTTTATCAAGAACATCTTGATAGACTATTTGACCTTTACTCTAAGGGAAAACTGAAGGTAATTTATATGCATTTTATTTCTGCGGATCAATAAAAAAATTTAAGGCATATCGGTTTTGTATTTGCTAGTCGTTAATCCTTCAAGTTTTAAAGTTTGTGTTTCTTTACTTTTTCTCATTTGTTCACACAGGTTGCTGTGGATCCAAAGAAATTTATAGGCCTGCATTCTGTTGCAGATGCTGTTGAGTATCTCCATTCAGGCAAAAGCGTTGGGAAGGTAATTTTCTTTCTTATGAAATTCTGTAAAGTACTATTTTGATTTTGTAATTGTTGTGTAACAATCTAATTATATCATTTCTCCAGGTGGTTGTCTGCGTGGATCCAACCTTTGTTAATCAAGTTGCGAAATTATGAGTCAACACATGTCAAATACAGAAAGAAGTCAAGTTTTGAGCTCATAGTCTAAAGATTGTTCTCGAATCTCGAATGTTGCTGAAAATAGCTGCTAAAATATTCTCGATGCTTTTTCATTTTTGAATTACTTGAAAGAATAATGCAATTATGTATACCGAGTTTATGTTTATGCTATAGAACACCTATCAACAGAACAAAGCGGGATATCTTGTTCTAACATGACTACAAAATAAATTACAAGTCCTTTCATCAATAAAAAAACTTCATAGTTTTGTGAAAACTTATCAGTCCTTGTATTTGCTTTGTTCAAAAGTAGAAAGCGTCTCTTCAAATGATTGTGCTAATTGGTGTCCAATGGTCATATTTTGGAAACAGAGAAATATTTCAATCATTAATTAACATGATCAAGATAATATAAATTCAATCAATTTATAATTTGTTGAATTTTTTATAAAGTAGGCATTTGTATTGAAAGAGGCCTCTTTGAAAATATCTCGCATCTAACCTACATATGGGTGTGACTGTGAGAGCATGTTCTTGTATAATGAGAATTATCTCAACTGTTTATGAACGAATGAATGAATGATCAATACTCAACATCAGAATGAGGTAAACTGGTCTCTATTACCACTTGTATATCAAACTTATGGTCCATATTTCTTTTGATAGAAGTGTAAAATTTTCAATGAGTCACCGAAGTGTTTATTTTGAAAAGATAATAAATGAGTGTTTGGATCTGCATCCTTGCTTCTCATATCTCATTGCTTTTGTAGTAGTGGGTATTGTGTGGCGTAAAAATTTACTAGTACTACTCTCATTTTAAAACGTACCCTTATTATTATCTAACAAGAGATGAAGGAATGTATTAAAACCACATAGTAAGAACCATATTAATAAAAGCCCTTATAGCTCAGTGGTAGAGCGTCAGTCTTGTAAACTGAAGGTCCGTAGTTCGATCCTGCGTGAGGGCAATTTATTATATATTTTTCTCCTTTTTCCATAAAAAGGAAAAAATACATCCCCTGTTCTGTGTATGCATATATGACCACCAATTAATGGCTTGTATTGTATCCCCAGGCTTAAGGTATCCTCAATGAATTAATAAAAATGATAATCAAGATAATTTGGAAATTGATTATTTATTTAATTTTTTTTTCTAATAATGCATTATTATTTATTTACTTTAAAATGATAATAATCGACATTTTTATATTCGAAAGAAAAGAAAATGCAGAGGATCAAAACACTTCCTCCTACCCCCAACTTCTGGTTGTTTTGGGAATATTGATTACAGGGTTCGAAACTGGATGTTGCCATTTGATTGTGCTTAGTGTTAATTTGTCATATTTGACTAAGCTCAAAATAAAATAACTTTCCTCCCTAAATTGTGTCATTCTAGTAAAAAAGCTTGTTGTAGTTTCACGATACTACTAAGGCATTATTAATGCATCTTTTTCTACTATTATCTTTTATTATTTATTGCACTATTTTTTAATTATTTTTTCGGTGTTAACAGCGGAGGTCATGAGGTTTGGACCCAAACTCCTCACCACTAGGCCAATCCTAATGACTTTATAACATTATCTTTTGTCAATTATTTTAATTTCGTTTTTCTCTTTTCCACACAAAATTAACTACGATTTTTAATTTGTGAAATATTAAGGTGACATAATTTGGAGAGAGTGGTTTTAATAACTTTAATCTCATTTAGGTCTAAAAAAAACATTAATCTCATTTCATAAATCTTTTCGAAATTGTGAAAGTTCTGTACATAATGTCTGAGCGACCATACGCCATTTCAACTTCTGCCAAACTCTTGTCCACAAAACAAACAGTAAAACACCGGAATATTCTGCTTTTCTTACATGTTAGACATGTCAAATTTACATTTTTTTAGCCTCAAACATGGCATATTATTCCCACAAATATATACAGACACACAAAGATTTTCGTGTTCTAACTATATATACCTCATCTCAGAATGGTCAAAAAGAAAATTATAAATACCTCAGTACATCTTTTTCCATTTCAAACAATTATATTACCCAGGGAGTAGTTACCTTAGTCAAACATCATCCAATTTATTTCTAACAGTAAGTAATCAACCACTCCCCTTTCTGAGTGACAACAATTATAACTTATGATCACCTGTTTATATCTACGGCAATCAAATCTGATGGAACTCGAACGGTCTTTATCCATATCAATCTTCACATTCAACTACAGAACCTACAGTTGAATCATCGCAACCATTGCACTGCCAGATACGATACAACGGTCGGCCCACTGTTGCATCAAAATCTATCATATTCATATCCTCCTTTGTCTCGTAAAATTCACGATGCTTCAAATAAAATTATCACAAAGTATCTTCTCAAGTCAGATTTAAGAGAGCACATTCATAACCTAGAGCGACCGATGTGTTTAATGCCTCTAAAAGGTGACACACGAGACCTCCCATTTCGATTCCCACAAAATTTCACATCATCCCAACCTTCAACATTCTTTGGTACACAAACGTCAAAAAGAAATTGCCCAAGGACGCTGTGAGCGCTGATGCTTGGGAAGCTTGGAGCACAAACAGGTTCTTCTTTCTGTTCGTCCCGTGGAATCCCAGATTCTCTATCATTGTTGTTATGTCCTGCTGAACTAGGCAAAAAGAAGTGGTCACTTGGTCCCACTGCAACTCTTCTAAAACTCTCATTTGAATTAATTGCGACATTCTGCAGATCACAGATTAACTCAGATATCTCGTCGTGCGTACCATCGATACCAGTCCTTTCTCGTTCAAGTATCACTTTTCGTGAATACGTTGACACGGCCTTCTCCAATAAATGGCTCACAGCAGCTCTGTATTGGATTGGATGATGTTCATAATGACCTGAATCAGATAATAATAACTATTATGATAACTCTGTTAAACTCGTTCAAGCTTGCCAGAACATAATTTAACATGGGTCTCAGACTAACCAACATGAGATGAGCTTCTCAGATTTACAAGATTGACATCAGCGTTGAGATTGCGTAATCGTTGAGCAAAATCATAGATACTTTGATATCTCACAAGTTCATCATTCTCCGAACATAAAATGAGAAATGGAGCCCCAAAATTCTAAAGACAACAATGAAATTAGGTTTAATTTACGAAAATAAAAAATAAAAACAGAAACATGGCACTAGACATTCCAGATGGTCAGATAGATTACTTACAACAGAAGAATATAAAGCCTGCCAATGATCAGCTGATTGAGATTCAAATCTAGTCAAGTATAAAGCATCCAAACCAGATGCAACAGACTTTGCTACCCAAGAAACAAGTTTTGATGGTCCAGGCACTTTTGCAATGGAAGGGTGTAGAGAAAAGCGGAAGCCAAAATCACTTGTAACATCTAGTGGACCAGAATCATATATATGTCCAGAGACACAGTTCCTAAACAACTGACAGTCATGCTACGAAATAACAAATGAATTAATAAATTCCACGATGTAGAAAGCCACATCAATCAAAATAGAAAGTGAGGTTTGAAAATTGCATTACCAAGTTGAGTGGAGCTGTGCATCTTCCTTCACTAAGCTGCATTTGTATGGAAAGCAATTATAGTAGGCATTTCTACCCCAAAAGGACATACACAACTTCAAATAATATTCTTCATACCAAAGATAAAAATTAGATGATTGAAATTACCTGAAATAATTTGTACAGACAGGCTTTTGACCCAGCAGAAAAAGAAGCAAAGACAACAGGACATGGCCTTGTCCTTAGCACCTGCGCAACCCAAAGCAACCTTTTCACTTAAACCAATGGCTACGACACAGCTAAGAACTGGCACCCAGAGAATTGGGGTCACAGAGTAATTAATTGTAAATTGACAAGAGCATTACTATAAATCTTAGCATGTTTCGAAAATTTCGAAACTAACCTCGATAAGTTCATCAAAAACATAAAATGCCAATGGAACCGCACTTTCCTCGTTGAATCTGGATGAAGAGAAAATTGTGATATAAAAATTCCATCAGTATTGTACACCAAACCAATGAATCAAGGCGAGTACAAATTTAATAAGGTGGTGCCCTTCTTCAAAAAAAAAAAAGTGGTGACATGTAACCAATAGATACTTGGTTGGTTATAAATTGAGCGCGCATAAGTATTTGTCAGAACAGATTTAGGATAGCAAAACACCAAGCTACATATAACTTACAAGTATACTGATAGGACCCTTGGGCCTATAGCCCATGGTGAGCTAAGCAATGAGGCAAACCGGCACGAGCCAGCTTCTGGAAGGTTTACACAAAGGGAAAAATGGTGGGGCAAGGGGGAGAGGATGAGTTAGTTACTGAGGTGTGCACCAACCTCACGTGAGGGGGTTGGGTAGTGGAAAGGGGAATTCTGAATATTTTTAGAGTTGGTTAGGGAAATATTTTCTCTGGTTTAGGAGCATTTAGCTCTGGTTAGAAGTTCTCGAAACTCTGGCTTATCCCTTCCTTTTTTATTTTCCACCACTGTAGAGCTCTTGAGCTCATCTTTACTATTCAATAATACACAGTTTCGTACCTTGATTTTACTGTTTCGATCATATACTAATATACTATTGCGGGATAATAGTAAAAATAAGCTTGTCATTCTAAATGATTAACTAAACTAGAGAAGTAGAACTTTTTTTTCTTGAAATCGAACTATTTGAGCTTTGTCATAGAGCACTTCAACCAGAAATTGAAGCAACTAAACAAATGTAATATATGGAGAAATGTATATTCAGACCAGTCTCTTACATTCCCATAGGAATCAAAATGAAATCACAAACCCTACTCAAGTGTTCCAGCTGAATCCATGGCTGTCTTACAAGATTCAACGTTATATTTCGGTATGAATTAAATACGTAAAGTAACAATTTCAACCTCTCCAACCTACCCATATTCTTAATTTCACAAGTCTGTATAAGCTAAACAATACACATACATTACTAACCCACCCAATCTTTGGAGTAACTTTCTTATTCTATTCTCAACAAATGGTCCCCTGTTCAAGTTGCCAAAGCAGGCCAGCATATAGTTTCTACCACCTATCTATTAACTTCGCAAATTTCACTTCTTTTCTTTGTAATTCTCAGCCAGACAACTAATGCTAAGAAAAGGTGCCAGCACACGATCAAATGTTTGATATTAAATATCATTATGCTACTTTCTCATGCAAAGCATTATCCAAGGCAATTTTTGTTGCTATAACCATTACACATGGTTGGGCAAATATAACAAGCAATTCATACAAGCTCCCCTCTAACAAACTTAAGGCAAAGTAAAACCCAAAAACACTTAACTAGAAGGATCAAAATAACCTCCAAAATATAATGATTCTGATCAATAATCCAAAGAACTAAGTACACACATATAAGTAACCAAAAACAAACATGATTATAATTTCAATGACCAAAAAATACTAAACAAAGATTATTATTATTTTAGTCTAAACTTTGCAAGAAAGCTCTGATTTTTACAAAATTCCATCCACAAGTAATACCAAACCCATCAATCTATCAAGCTCTAAATCCAATAATTCCATTCCATGGCCAACGAAATTGAAAAAAAAATGATCTAGAAGCTAGAAAAGAGAAACTTACGCGGATAGATAATGAGCATAACAAACAAGAGAATTCCATCCTAAAGAAGAGTAAAGGTCAACGAATTGTCGTAACAGGTTTTGTGGAACTGAAACCCAAGCAAAGATTACAACGATTCCTTTGAAATCAGTGTCGTGTTTTCTTCCCCAGTAGATGTTACCGCCTCGTACGGCACAACCTTCAACTCCACGCATAGCGATGAGATGAGATTGACCCAGTAAGCGAAACACGTGAATTTCAGCTGAGAAATTCAAAAGTTTGAAGCTTTTTTTTATGGTCAATCCGAAAATAACAGTGATGGTTTTGAATCGGAAAAAGATTGTGTTGTTGTTGTTGAGATTATAATAATATTTAGATTTAATTTAATTATGAGTAATAAAGAGAATGAATAATTATATAAGAATAAATAAAATGGTGGGTGATGGGTGATGCTGAGTAGACACTGGATATCCAAATTGGCCTTTAGTTTTAAGGATTCGTGTGTCTTTTTGGATTTTAGATTGAGTTCAATTCAAGGTGATGGAAGCTTAAGCCTTCATTATTGTAGATGACCCACCCCACATCTCATTTCAGATTCATCTTTCAAGTCACACAATAATGGACCCCCGCTCTTGAGAGCAACACACATTCGAGAGTCGTTCGATTAAGATCGAATGATCTAAATTTAACTTTAGTATTTTGAATATAAAACAAAAATTACAATTTGCAATAAGGCCATACTTTTGTAATGACAATTTGTCCTACTATGTTAGGTGATCTCTTTGCCATATATACCTTCCCAACTTGAAGATTAGCATGATTGTATGTATCATTCATCACTGGGTGCCTCCTAAGGTTAGTTATGACAAAAATACCAGACTGAAAATTATAAGAAGTAGAAGGTACCTTCTATATATGTATCGAATGAACTTATTAAGGTCCTATCAAAGCAATGATCGATTGAATTTGTTTGATTGAAGTAGAAGGTACATTCATTCCCTTAAACTCCTTATGGGGTATATGTGATAGAATTATCGCCATAATAAGTTTGTCAGACCTCCAACTTATTGTCTTGTTGAATCTCGTTATGAACAATGAGTTTAACAATGTCAGCAAGTTTTTGAGAGACTTGATTGACGATGTCACATATACTTATGTCAATATCTTGGCTAATGAATGATATTAACATTACTACTAGAGTCTCAGGTGGATCAATTGGCGGTGCCTCAAAAACACCAGAGGAACCTCATATGTTGGCATTCCTAAAGTTTGCTAAGGCTCGTTTCAATCTTTGTTGGTCTAGCCTTCTTTAATTTGACGATAACGGTTGATCCATATTGCCAAAAAAAATTCCTGATCATAAATACATACACCAAACATAGTCTTCAACTAATGAATTGAATTTTTCAATGGTAAAAGTCGTATTGTCCCACAGGACGTGCCAAATTTATTGATGGAGCTAAAAATTAGTCAAATAGTCATTTGATTTATCAAATTTGATTCCATTTCTTCAAACAATTGACATTGAGGAAGAAAGAAGAGGATTCCTTATTTTCTCTAGTAGAGCATTAAGTATGATTGTTTTTGAGTTTTTACTAAACTAAGAAATACCTGTAAAATAAAGATAAATATTGAATAATAAAGGATTAAAAAATGGTGAAAATATCATGTGTTTGATTGATCATATATTATAGTACCAAGTAGGTATTTATATGCAACTACTATTTCTATTGGCCGAAACAACATGACCCATTATGTCTAGTCTTACTCGATTGTTTTCGCTGGTAATGTGTTACTTTTCCTCATTGAAGGGTTCATCACACCCCACATTCAATTGTCAACTTCCCACTTTACGGTATGATCCCTTAACAAGATCCACAATGCGTAACTTTCACAACATGGTTCCTTACTCTTTTCTCCGTACAGTTAGTGGCACCGTAAACATTGAGTGTGGGTTGGATGCCTCATTATCCAATTCTACCGAGCTTTAGCTTAGATTGATGTCTTCAAAACCCATGTACTAGTCAGTAGGTTTGAGAAAGAATCATATATCTTTAGCTTGGTTGTTGTAACCTTTGTC
>Ga0315913_1002066_pt1 | contig 23103 bp, 21 predicted proteins | sample MpolsnodulesMG_FD_207736 | JGI IMG/M metagenome (GOLD analysis project Ga0315913, IMG submission 207736) | Medicago polymorpha root nodule microbial communities from Los Angeles, California, United States - small nodules | ecosystem: Host-associated > Plants > Roots > Nodule | place: USA...
GACCTTCTACCACATCATTGTTTGGTTAATAGAAGGACTAAATCGAAAACATTTACAAACTTAAATGACTTATTTGTGACCAAAATAACTTAAAGGACCAATCTGTTACAAACCTCAAACTTAAAGGACTTATGTGTGACCAAAATAACTTAAAGGACTAATATGTTACAAACCTCAAACTTAAAGGACTCACGAAGTAATTTAACCTTTATTTTATTAACAAAATTGACTGAATCATTTTAGTTTTATTAACTAAATCAGTTATTCAGTTGAAGAGCCATGCCAATTACTTGATACAAAGGAATAAAATTACTTCTTCGACTCCATACTCTTTTTATAAATGAAATATCATGAACATGTAACCTCTTAGTGTATTACTACAATGAACAATTTATTTATAGTTAATCCTTATATTACGTTGTTATAAAGTTTACTCTTTAATGTCACATGTAGCCTGCAAGATCGAAGTTATTTATTAAAAAAGATGAAGCTATCTTTATTTTGTAGCAAACAAGATGCAACATTAAATTTACTCTAATATACATGGTAAAATCATATCATATACTATGAAAACCACAGTACTATAATTTTTACTTGCTCTAAAAAATCATTATTGGTATTTATCAAACCCTTGATCATGAACAACTCTCAAATGGTCAAAAACACTCATCACAATATCTATTTGACTTCTTATTCTTCATTGCTAAGGTTTATCCTTCTCTCTGTACATTACGTTTTAAACATTTTTCTTTGAGTCTAAAACCTTACCACTTTTATATAAGGTTTTGTCACCTATGAGAGATGGAACAAGTCTCATGAACTCTAATCCTTCACTTAGAGTTTATTCAACCATTTTCAATCTTTCCCTAATTAAGAGTATTATTATTCCTAAAAATTGTAGTTACCTTTTAGATCAATATTCTTATTAATCTTGTTGTGATATTTTGTTGAATATTTTAATCATATGTTGTATCCAAAATGGAATTGGAAGCTCAAGTTCATCCTCTAAGAACTTCCAATCTCATCAATATTAATGTCTTAAATAAGATAGGTACATTTAATTGTCTTAACTAATTTAAGAGCATTTAAGGTGATGTTAAGGTCCATGACCTGAATATGAAATTATGATAAGTCCATGTTCTACCTTGACAAGATCCCTTCGATTGGAGATGGCTTTAGTGCAACGAGGGAATAATACTAGAATTGATTATGCGTAGGTATCATATAGATAGGTGCGAAGAGCCCAATGAACGGGAAAATTAATGTAATGAGCCTGAATCAATGAAGATCTATTTGTTAGATCATGGTGATACAAAGAGGGGTAATTCCTTTGTGACTCAAAGTGATTACTTTGATTGTAGGCATATATCATGCAACTCTTTTGTACTTTTGCATGTCGCATAAGGGATCTTAGGGAGATGAGAAAGGATATGAAGGCTTGAGTGTGCCAATGAGTCATGTTCTTCTTAAGTGTGGCCTTGTGAGGAATCAAGTGTCTTTTTTTTTTTTTTGTGTCCAGGGTTCGAACTTCAGACCTTGCATATATCATGCATTGTCCCTACCAACTGAGTTAAGCTTACGAGGACATGAATCAAGTGTCTATGTGTCGGGGGGAAAATATCAAGAGAATGTGATGAGTGAATGTGTTCATGTGATGTTGTATCATTCATCATAGAGAATGTGATGAGTGAATGTGTTCATGTGATGTTGTATCATTCATCATAGATTTTTCGAGAGGTCATACATGATTTCTTAGAACAGACCAAGTGTGATAGTAATTGTGAAGAATACCTTCATTCATTATTTATAAAATAGAAAATAATCAATCCTCCTGAAGCACCGGTTAAAGAAGCCAAAAGAATAAATTTTACGTTGAAAAAGACACTTTTTAAACTTTTGATGTGTTGACTTTCTTAACCAATCTCTTTCGGTTATTTTTGCAAGTAGTGTGTGTTTCTTGCCATTTTTGGGTATAAATGGAGCCACACATTAGGACGGTTTTCTCTGATTTCACATTGGTTTTTCGTTTACCTTAACCATGTGCACAATCTTTACTTCAAACATGCCTATAACGATGAGTTGTTAAGTTTCACATGTCTTTGACTTCTTCCGACACTACCACAACCTATGTGAACCTTCGTGGACTTGAGAAAAATCTTCTTATCTCGGATTCAAATCTATTGGATTAGGCTATCCTTCATTCAACTTAAAAAGAATTTGGCTTATCCTAATTTTGACCGCTTGCCGTTCTCGACCAGTAACTTACTACTTTGATATCAAATGTAAAAAAAAATTAGTCAAAGAAAGTTGATGTATATGATCCAAAATTTGGACCAAACATATCCAAAAATTTTTTTATCAAATTTTGTTTATATTTGAGATGATGTCTCGTAAAAACAAGATTTGCATGGCGCGTGTAAGATAAGCGCGTGGGAGAGACATAAACAGTAAGGGGGCGGCTGTGAGCTAAGCTAAGCTGAGTGATGAAAACGAAGACCCAAAGTTTAGGGAACTGTGTCCATGGCCCACTCACAATATTACTCTAAACCAAAAAAAAACAAATAGTTTATGACTTGTGAATGAATATTGATGGTAGAGTAGAGTTTGGTGCTGGTTGTTACTCTCTGTATTTATTGTACTTCTAATCTAACACCTGTTTCTTTTTGTCTCACCAAAAAAAAAAAGATTATTCTAGAGTGTGAAAAAAATAGCTTCATTGAGAATACAACTTTTATATAAGTGGGTTGGTTTGGGTTTCAATAGAGGAAACATGCCCAATTTCAACCCAACAAGTACAACACTTCTAACTAGTTCACTTCTCTTTCTTCTTCATACTTGCCAGATCCCAAAGGTACTCCCTCTCTCTCTCTCTCTCTCTCTCTCTCTCTCTCTCTTATCCTCTTTACCTTGTTTATTTTTTATTATGCTCTTTATATTTTATTTTAAATTTTTAATTGTTTTTGTTATTTATTTATTTTTAGCATGATTTAAGGTTAAATTTTGGTGTTTTTCATTTGCATGTGGAGTTTGAGGATGTTAGTTGAGATTTGCAAAGGTTGTTTTTTGTCTGTTTTGTTTTTGAGGTAAAACTGTTTCTGTTAACCAATTCTAGTATGAATGAATGAACTAGTTCTTTTTCTTTTTTTTATCAGCATATTTGATTATTTGGCATGTGTTTGTTTTTATAATGCTTTTATTTTTTTATTTTTTATAAGCATAGCCCCCAAATTAATTTATTAATTTATTTAGTTTCGTTAAGATCAATGAGAAGCGAAAGGATAATCATAAATAATCTATATTAAGGGGCTTGATGTCATTAAGAAACTTAAAGTTTCAATTTTTTACTACTTGGTTTTTCAAAGATCTAAAGAGAACATTGAACTCAAGTTTCAAGGCAGAGATTTGAGTTTGATGATCCATTTTATATGTTTGGTGCCTTGGTTTGTATTCAATCCGTAAGAAGATGTCAGCTGACTAGTGTTTTGTGATCATTTTATAAGATACTCCATGATTGAAGATTTTGAGAATTGTAGGATATTATTTTAATGTGACATTTCATAATTTAACAAGTAATTTAATGAAAAATCACTGTAAGGACAACAATGTATGTGGAATTGGAATGGATTAGTATGAATATTATGGATTAGTATGCATGTCATTTTGATTTTAGGACAATTGAATGTAATATTGGTATCTATACTTTAATGAATTTGTTTTATTGATTTGTGTTATATTTTTGACAACGTTTAATTCTATGTATGTACTAATCGAGTATTGTTCAACATGGCCTAATTTATGTTTTCTAAGAAATTGTAGTGAAGAAAGTAGAATATTATCTTTTGATATGAGAGCAGCTAAGCTAATTCTCATGGTTGTTATGATTTTCATCTTTAAAAAGTTTTATTGTTTGGTTTTTGTCAATTGATTTTACATCGAATATGTTGCTTGCTGACCCTCTGATCACTACTTCTCAAGTATTCAGGCAGGTTGAGTCATGGCTTCATTTTCGATCCTTGTTTGTACACTGAAAAAAATCTAACGAAGGATAACTTCATTCTTTGTCTATTTCCTAAGTGACTAGCTGATTTAAGTATAAATATGATCATAATTTGGCGTTTACTATAGGACATTATGGAATCCTTTGACTCATATGATCAAATCTCCTATGCGCTAAAAAGCTTTTGTTATATTACCTCCCTTCACATCCTTTAGAAACACATTTTGTGTTGTAGTTTCTTAGTCTTGTAAAAATGTCATGTCGTGTTCCTCTTATGCTTTTACATAACTTTCTTTTATGTTTGTGATATTCCTGCTTCAAATCTATCTTATACAGAATCATTCTCTCAGGTCAAGATCTAAATTTTAAGTAATGGCTGTGTTGTTGAAGGTTATATGAAGCCATTTCTCTCTTTGAATCATCCTGATACCGAGTTCAATTGCTCGCAAGTTGATCATAATCACTCAATGGTATGTGAAACTTCGGTACTTGGATTTTTTCGCTTGAACTTTTAGTAACCAAGTAGTTATTGTCGTCCGTTTTCAGGCTCAAGCTCATGCTCATTATCCTTATAGTGATCCAATTTTCTCTGGTTCGTTAGTTGCTTACGCACCGCATGCTGTTGTAAGTGTTTTGTCTAGTAATATATATCTCTTCATGAATCCGCTATTAATACTTTTTGATGCTTGATTTTGTGGAAATGAAATGTTTGTTTTTTAATGTTTTAGAATCAACCCCAAATGTTGCCTCAGATGATGGGATTAGCATCCACTAGAGTTGCATTACCACTTGATCTTGCACAAGATGGGCCCATTTATGTCAATGCAAAACAATACCATGGTATACTGAGAAGGCGACAATCACGAGCTAAGCTTGAGGCACAGAACAAACTCATCAAAAATCGTAAAGTATGTTCCATGCTTTGAACTGTGTTTTTCATTCAGGACCTGATAGCATATAAACTAATAGCAAAGTTTTTCGTACATGGAGCGGAAAAATGTTCCTAGGCTCTTAACTTTTGAGATTGTAATGAGAAATTTCGGCTTTTATTTAACCATCTAAGGGTGAACAAGTGGTCGAATTACACGGTGAAGTTGTTATTTGAAACGGAATGTTTTAATCTCTTTGCATGTCAAAAGGACAGTTTTAGGCTTTTAGCATTTACAATTGGAAATGAAACTTTGATTAAGTGGAATTACATGTTGCATTTTTTAAACAAGTCAGTATTCAACTTTGTATAATGTGTTGCCTGTTTTTTTGAATAGTTACTCATCGTTTAATTTGATGCAGCCATATCTTCACGAATCTCGGCACAAACATGCTTTGAATAGAGTTAGAGGATCCGGTGGCCGATTTCTAAGCACCAAACAGCTTTCAGAGTCTAATCCAGAATTTGTCACTGGTTCACATTCTGGCCCTGGCAACAATTATCAAAAGGAAGATCCTTCAGAGATGGAAAGTAATCATTCCTCAAAAACCAGAGATAACATATCTTCCATCACAAGTTGTTCCGATCGGACATGTTTTTCCGGCAACAGTTTCAGTTTTAGGCAGCCAGAGCACATGTTTCTCGGAAACTCTCCAAACATGGGGGGAGGAGCACCACAATGCAGTGGAGGACTCACATTTGGCGGAACAAAGCAACGCGCTTCGGTTGTCCGGTGATAGTTTCGTCGGACAGGCAAATCATCCTTGGCTTAATCACTTCGGTTTCGGTGTTTTCATGGTAATTGGTCACTTTATTTTCTGCTTTTCATGTGTTCTTGTGAATTACTCTTTTTGAGAGAAACTTCAAAGTGTGTGCATTAGCACTTGGAACCTTTTTATTACTTTCACATGTATTTTAAAATTGGTATTGCTTACACTTGTCTTTTGGACTGGATTGGAATAGTTTCTGCATGAAACTTTTTTGGTTTGTGATCAATATATAATTTGCTTTGGTTTGAGCTTGGTTTAAAATATTTGAAATCCACCACTGGATTAAAGAAAGTTGTAGACATGTGTAGTAGTAGGTGATGGTGCCAAGAACCGATATGAGTATTGTATACATGTATACAATACAGTATTTGCTCATATCAAACTCTATCTATAAGTAGAAAGAATGTTATTCATGGTTATAGACTTATTATTATTCACTCCGAAGAACAAGAAGCAATCATCCGCAAAAAAGTGTGAAATAACACGGGAACCTCTACGAATCTTAACAACATGAATATCGCGTTTATTCTCCGCTTGTGTGATTAAAGCGAAAAGTCCTTCCGCACAGAGAATGAGGAGATAATGTGAGAGTGGATCACCTTGTTTGAGACCTCTTCGTGGAACAATAGGTCCCACTCTACTTCCATTAACAATAACAAAATAATCAACATTCTCTAACCGTAACATATTCCAATTAATCCACTTAACCAAAAAGCTCATCTTGGCCATAATTCATTAAGATAATACTTGTTTGCTTGCTTTTAATCTTACATAAATCTATCCACATGCATAGACATACGATGAAACTAATGCAGTGTATGCAATCATTTTTTCGAAGGCAGTGTATGCAATCATATCTGCATACAAATTGATCAAAGAAAATTAATATGAATAAGAGGAATGATAGCAACATATATTTTAACTGTGTTGAAAAGTGTGTTAAAATGTGTGTTGCGAGCATTTCTCTATGAATAACAATCAAAACGACCACATGTTACATAGCAATAATGTTTTTTTGTTTTGTTTTTGACAATGTACATTGGTAGTTACAAGCACAAACATACTTCAAGGTGTTGTACACAGGTGAAAACATAGTTAAGAATGATTTGGTTTAACCACATGCTTGTAAGATTATTTTGTAACCCCTCTCGTCACATTTATAATTTAAACAAACTCATTCATTACTCGATTCGGTTGATTCAGATTTTATCAAAAAATAATGTTTTTCAATCCGATCCAAACCAATAAAATTTAGATTGAATAATAAGTTTTGCCAAAACAGACCCGTGGACACTCCAAAAATTATCTATGAACAACTTACCATATCAGTTTTAAACATGTGTTTGAGCACTTCTCTTGGAGCAGACCCTTCACCTTCTCCCATGATGAACACAATTTTGGGCATGCCCAACTGGTATTGATTAGAAAATGAGAATATTATTAAAAAAATACTAGTGTCCGTCTATCCGCTTTTTCTACTGCGCTAACGTATGTATATATTTTTCTATGTTTCTTTGTTTATACTACTTGAACATTTTATTAAGCTATGCTTCATGCGTGAATATTTTTATTAAGCTATATTGAGTTATTAAATAACATCTATGAAAGAACCAAAAAATAACATGAACTAATCGGCCCTTCTTACCATACTACCAAAAACTCTAAATATCTATATTTTTTTCTCTATAAGGATGGTTCATATGACTCTTTCTTGGTTCTTGAAGCTTCTTATTTGATATCAATGCAATGTTTTCCTACAGAAACCTGCTTCAAAATCACCTTCCATTGATTAAATGATTAAAAAAAAAACTTGATTATGTTGTACTCTCCCTAATGCACGCAAAATAAGAATAATCAAATTGTGCCAAATTTATCCATAATCAGCCACCAAAAAGAAATGGCCAAACATACTAAAAATGATTAATCGCACAATCAAATCCAAATTGGATAAATAAGTACAAATTACAACATCTAAAAAGGGTAATTGATATCATTCATGAGATATTTTACTTAGTTTTAAAAAATAAAATAATCAGAAAGTGAAATGAGAAACTAAAAACGCTATTAGAAAAACATAAAAAGGATATGAGGAAATGTATAGAGAATGAGAGAGAAGAAATAAGATTGTTTACCCCCACGCTATTTCCCATTTGTCTTATCATTGGTTGATGCCAATCAAAATAATAAAGCATTTTTACCCCAAAAATTCAAGTAATAAAGCATTTAAAAAAACACATCCATGCAGATATCGATCTTAGAAAAGAAATTAGAACCAAACACAATAAAACAACATCATGGTTTGAAAGAAAATAAAAAAGAAGAATTAGAAAGAAAAAAGAGGAAAAGAAAGTAAGAGTGTGTTTGGATGGAAGAATGATTTGAGGTAATGTAATATTTTGAGAAAATTTAAATATTTTGAGGTGAATTACATTGTTTGGATAATAATTTGAAGAATTTTTAAAATGATGGAAATTTATGAAGAATTTTGTTGAAGTTAAATTTAGAGCATTTCAAATGACACCTAAAAGTAAAGAATTTCAAAATTCTTCACTGTTCTAATTTTTCTAATTATGCATTTTGGTCCTCAAGTCTTCCAATTGACCCCAATAAATTTCCAAAAAATTGTAAATTGACCCCTCAAAATTTTCCCTAATTATAATTTGACCCCTCAATTTTTTTGAAATTTGCAAATTGACCCCTAATTTCAATTTTCAAATTAGGCCAAAAAAAATTAAAATTTATAAAAGTTGCCCAAAAATGATGACAATGAATTTTTTTTATTACTTCATCCAAACAAAAGTATTGAAAAATGAAAGTAATTTAATTGAATCATTTAAATTGCCTAGAATTCTAAATTCTTTAGAATTTTCCAATTACCTCATCCAAACACACTCTAAGAGAATTGTTATGAATAAATGACTTTAGTGGATGTCCATCCTTAGTCTTCCACCTTCCTTAACCCCTATTAGTGGACCTTAATTACTTTGATCACTCACTTACTCATTTTGAGTCATATAAATAGAGCTCATATTGTAGTGTAAAAACACACTTGTGAAGAGAATAATACAAAAAGCTTTCACCATATTCTTCTTCTTCTTCTTCTTTTTCTTCTTTGATCTTGTCCTTTTAGTTTATTTTATAACACGTTATCAGCACGAAGCTCTATCAATCTGAGACTCGATTATCCAAATTAATTCAATTTGTGACCAAGTTAGAAATGATTAATTCAAATTTTATCTAATTACTTTTTATACTATTATCTAACTTGTTTAAGCTTTTATTATAGTACTCAGTATGTTGAACCTTACAAAACTTGATTTTGAGGCTCTTGATATTTCGGGAAAAAATTATTTGGCTTGGGCCCTAAATGTTGAAATTCATTTAAATGTCGAAGGTCATGGAGATACTATTAAAGAGGGAAACAAAACATCTGATCAACAAAAGGCTAAGGCCATGATATTCCTTCGTCACCACCTTCATCAAGATTTGAAAAATGAATACCTTACTGTGAAAGATCTACAAGTTCTTTGGAACAGTTTAATAGAAAGATATGACCATCAAAAAATGTCATTCTTCCTAAAGCTCGTTACGAATAGATGCATTTGCGTTCACGGGACTTTAAGTTTCTAACCGCATATAACTCATTTGTATTTAAAATTACTTCTATATTGAAATTATGTGGAGAAAAAGTGACCGATGAATATATGTTAGAAAAAACATTCTCCACTTTGCATGCGTCTAATGTGCTTCTGCAACAACAATATCGGAAAAAAGGATTAAAAAGTATTCTGATTTGATATCTTGCCTGCTTGTGGCAGAACAAAATAACGAGCTTTTGATGAAAAATCATGAGGCTCGTCCCACTGGTAGTTCTCCATTCCAAGAAGTGAATGTAGCAACACACGATCACTATGGAAAAACTCATGATCTTGGTCATGGTCGTGGGCAAGGTCGTGGTTGTGGTCTTAATCGTAATCACGCTGGGGATTACAAAAACACATTTCTCACCAGAAGTTGAAAAATGTTGGAAAGAATGAAAAGGGTGGTCAAAGTAGCAAAAATAATGAGAATATTTGCTACTATTGTGGAGGCAAAGTTCATTGGAGTCATACATGTCGTACACCAAAGCATTTTGTTGATCTTTACCAACAATCACTTAAAAATAAAGATAAAAAGGTTGAAACTCATTTTGATGTGAAGATGGTGATCATGATTATGGTAATATGGATGTTACCCATTTAGATGTTGCTGATTTCTTTGTTGTTTCTGATGGAAAGATTGATTGTCTTATTGGAGATGGAAGTGTCAAGAAATAGAACCCCACCAATAAATAATCATGTTTAAGAGTTCCTTTGATTTTTATATGACAATAAAAGTTTTATGTTATGTTTTAACTTTCTTATGCTAATGATAACAAAGTTTTGGGTTAATAGTGTTTTAGCCCCTTGTAATATAAGTCAATTTTGGTTCTGCCCCCCGTAAAAAATTTCTTTTAGATTTTGTCCTTGTAAAATTAAGATTCTTCAAAAATAGACATTAACCCATCCGACTCACCAGATTTACTGACGTGGCGCTACCATGGATATTTATTTTAATTTTTCATTTTCAAAAATAGTGTTTTTTGTTTTTTTTTTATAAATTAATTAATGATGTGTCAAAGATTTACACTTGTGGCCAAATAAAAAAATGAAAAAATTAAAATAAATATCTATGTCAGCGCCATGTTAATGAATCTGGTGACTTAGATGGGTCAATGTCTATTTTTGAAGAATCTTTATTTTACAAGGACGGAATCTAAAATAAATTTTTTACAGGGGACAAAACGAAAAGTAGCCTATATTACAGGGGTCAAAAGGACCATTAACCCAAAAGTTTTATTTCTAATTGTGTTTTCAACCTCCATTGCTAGTCATGATAAATATTACACTTATATAATTTTTGATTTTATACTTACTCTTGTTTGTTCATTTTTAGATAGAATGAATTTTAACATTAACATCAATAATGGACATATGTGGCTTGCTAACAGTGCAACTACTCATACGATTTTCAGGATAAAAAATATTTCTCTTGTTTAGTAAAGCAAGAAACCGATGTTAGTACTATATCTGGCAGTTCAAAAATAATTGAAGGCTCTGGAAGAACTAATGTAATATTATGTGAAGGGAAAAATTTAAACATTGAGAATATATTATATTCTTCTAAGTATCATAGAAATTTATTAAGTTTCAAGGATATTGGTCTAAATGTATCATATTGAAACAAGAAATGAAGGAGAAGTTGAATATCTTTATTTAACGAGACATAATTTGGACAAAATAAGTGTAGTGGGAAAGTTACTCGCCTTTTCCTCTGGTTTGTACTACACTTATATAAGTGCAATTGAAGCACGTGATTGTAAACCATAAGTTTACAAATCATAATAAATTTGTTGTTTGGCATGACCGGTTGGGCCATCCCGGGTCTATAATGATGCGAAAAATAATTGAAATTTCTTGTGGTCATCAATTGAAGACCCAGGAGATTCTTGAATCTGATACATTCTCATGTACCTCTTTTTCACAAGGGAAGTTGATAATTAGGCCATCACCAACAAAAATTGGAAGTGAATCTCTAAATTTTTTAGAGCGAATACATGGTGATATTTGTGGGCCAATACGCTCACCATGTGGACCCTTTAGATACTTTGTGGTTTTAATTGATGCATCAACTAGATGGTCACATGTTTGTTTGTTGTCAACTCCCAATCAGGCATTTGTGAGGTTGCTAGCTCAATTGATTCGAATAAGAGCTCACTTCCCTGATTATCCTGTCAAGAAAATACGACTTGATAATGCCGCTGAGTTCTCATCTCAATCATTTAATGAATATTGTATGTCCATTGGGGTTGACATTGAACATCTTATAGCACATGTTCATACACAAAATGGACTTGCAGAATCATTTATCAAAGTATACAATTAATTGCAAGACCACTTCTCATGAGATGCAAATTGCCAATTTCCACTTGGGGACACACAATTTTGTATGTTGCATCCTTGGTTCGCACCAGGCCAACATGTTATCATATCTCTTCCTCTTTAGAATTGGTTTTTGACCGAGAACATAATATTTCTCATCTAAGAATTTTTGGATGTGCAGTGTATGTTCCAATATCTCCACCACAACACACTGAGATGGGTCCTCAAAGAAGGTTGGGAATATATGCTGGATATGAACCTCCATCTATTAAAAAGTATCTTGAACCAACAACATGAGATTTATTTACAGCCTGATTTGCTGATTGTCATTTTGATGAATCAAATTTCTCAACATTAGAGGGAGAGAGTAAGCAACTGGAAAAGGAGATCATTTGGAAAGAATTATCATTGTCTCATCTTGATCATCGAACTAAACAATGTGAACATGAAGTTCAAAAGATAATTCATTTGCAAAGTTTAGCAAACCAATTATCAAATGCATTCACTGATCCAAAAAGTGTGACAAAATCATATATGCCAGCTGCTAATGCTCCAATAAAAATGGATGTCACAATTGGGCAATCTCATATTGCAAATGAGTCTCAACCACGTTTGATGCGTGGTAGGCCAGTCAATTTCAAAGATAAAAATCCTCGAACGAGAAAAGGAGCTAAAAATAAAGATGATCCAAATGAGGATGTAGAAACTCTGAAAGAGTCTTCATACATAATTGAAATTTTAGTTCCAGAAGAGACTGTTCAGGTATCTGAAATTTATGAAAATAAAGAGATCTCAACAAATTATGTCCGTAATGGAATACAATGAAACCAACAAAAAGTCAACGTTGACGATGCTTTTGCATATCATATAGCGCCAAATGTGATAAATGATAGCGAGGATCATGAACCAAAGTATATCAAATATTGTAGACAAAGTGAGAATTGGCAAAAATGGAAAGATGCAATTAAAGCTAAGTTAAACTCGCTTCACAAGCGAAACGTTTTTGGACCTGTAGTTTGAACACTTGAAGGTGTGAAACCCGTTGGATATATATGGATTTTTGTGAGATACAAAGCTCGGCTTGTTGCCCATGGATTTTCGCAAAGACCAGGAATTGATTTTGATGAGACATATTCACCTGTAGTGGGTGCATGTACTTTTTAGTTTTTAATTAGCCTTGTAGCAAATGAAGGGCTTAAATTGCACATGATGGATGTTGTTACAACATATTTATATGGATCACTTGATAGTGACATTTACATGAAGCTCCCACAATGATTTAATTTGTCCGAGACACATTATCCTAAATCTCGAGAAGACTATTCCATCAAATTGAATAAGTCTTTATATGGGTAAAACAATTAGGGCACATGTGGTATAATCGCCTCAGTGAATATTTGATTGAAGAGGGATATACCGATGACTCCATATGTCCATGTGTTATTATAAAAAGGTCTGATATTTCATTTTCTGTTAATCTATTGGCAAGGTATAGTTCTTCACCTACACGAAGACATTGGAACGGAGTCAAGCATACATTTCGTTACCTTAGAGGTACAATGAACATGAGTTTTTTTTTTATTCAAAAGTACCAAAATTTGAATTAACATGTTATGCAGATACAAATTATTTGTCAGATCCTCATAATGGAATATCACAAACAGGTTACTTGTTTACCTGTGGAGGTAAAGCCATTTCATGTAGATCCGTGAAACAAACCATAACCGCAACATCATCAAATCATGTTGAACTCTTCGCACTACATGAGGTGAGTCGAGAATGTGTTTTGTTAAAGTCTCTAATTCAACACATACAAGAGAGTTGTGGTTTATCTATCGGGAGAACAGATGCAACAATTATTTATGAAGATAATATTGCATGCATTGCTCAGTTGAAAGAAGACTACATTAAAGGAGATTGAAAAAAATACATATTTCTCCAAAATTGTTTTTCCCACATGATCTTCAGAAGAATGATGATATAAACATTCAACAAATTCGTTCTTGTGTTAATCTTGCAGATTTTATTCACAAAGTCACTCCCAAGCAGAGTTTTTGAACAACTGATACAAAAAATTGGTCTTCATCGACTTCGAGATGGTTGTATTGTTGAGGGGGAGAAATAAGTCTATCATGTAAAAGGATATTGTACTCTTTTTCCTTCACTAGAATTTTTTTCCCATTGAGTTTTTTTTCTAGTAAGGTTTTAATGAGGCATATCGTGATGGACATCCAAGGAGGAGTATTATGAATAAATGACTTTAGTGGATGTCTATCTTAGTCTTCCACCTTCCTATAACCCCCATTAGCGAGTGAATAGTTAGTGGACCTTAATTACTTTGATCACTCACTTACGAGTCATTTAAATAAGGCTCATATTGTAGTGTAAAGACACACTTGTGAAGAGAATAATAGAAAAACCTTTCATCATATTATGGATTGATTATGAATTGCAATGATATTTAGACAAATTTGCAGATGTTCTAAGCTTGTTAGAAGCTTTTACTTAAATTATTTTGCCACTGAAACATGTTTAAACAAGTTTGCCATTGAAAACAAACTTACTGTTATTTTTTTGTATTTTTTGCTACACTTTTCGCGGATGGGGGCGGAAAACCTATCTCCGTTGGGGACAGCCCCCCCCCCCCACATGTCTAATCTACATAGTGATATCATTAACAACATGAATATATTGGCAATTTCTATAGGGGAAAAAAATAGTAAAGTAAAATTATTTTTATGTATGCTACCAATTTCATTAGTTTTCTTGGATAACTAATGAAAATAAGCCAGAAAAAGCTTACAAGAAATGTCATAAACTCTTTTTATTAGTTCTCCGAATGTTATGATAGTAGATAAGTTTAAATAAGACAATTCAAAAAGATAAGTTTCCCAAGCATGAGAGAGTTTTTCACCAGAAAAAATAAATAAAGTTCATTTTAAAAGTTAACATGAAGTTTGATCAAACATGTTCGAATGAAAGTTCAAAACTCTGCTTTCATGGTTTACAATTCTACTCATTTATCTCACCCTTCATATTTGGTAAAACAAAATATCTTATATATGATGTTGCAAGCATTTTTCTTGAAGGGTCGAAGCTATAAATCTGGAAAACATGATACTGGATAATTCCTATTATATTATATATGATGCTGACGAAAAAAAAACTTAGCAAAAAGAGAAGTTGAGATAAAGTTTTATTATTAATCAATATTTATTTTCATAATTTTTTACCTAACAAAGAATTTCAGGACTGTCCCTTATCATCGTCGTCCTTCTCCTCTTTGCCATCATCAACCTCTTCAGCTTGATTATAAGTATTATCTACATCTTGAACATGATAATAATCATGACCATCGAAGCTAAAAATATTCTTTGGATCCACCAATTCTCGGTAATCAGCATGCATTTCTTCAAGGTCGTAAATTCCGTTTGGAATTAATATCTTTTTATGTAAAATATTTGAGATTAATCTATGATCTTTGTCGTCGTCGTCATCGCCATCATCTGCCTCATTGATGTCCCCATCATCCTCGTACTCGTCATGGTTGTTGTTGTCATCACCAGAATAATCTTCAACATAAACAACATTATTCATATTAATCTCATAGTCATCCCATGTTTCATCATCTTCATGATGATGTTCAGGATCACCAATTGCATTTGGTAATTTTGGTAACATGAGAACCAAGATTGCTGCCATAAAAAACGACCTCATTCTTTTTGCACAAAGTATTCTCTAAGCAAACAAAGATATGTATTTGTTTTTGCAAGTGTGATTGTCTCTCCCCCCGAACCTTCGTATTTATACACAAAATATATTAGACTTTATGAGAATTTTTATAATATATTTAGCAATTTGATTGATATGTTTGTTCTTTAGATTAATTGTTAAATGGTTTTTTTTTTTTGCTAAAAAAATTCTATTATTTAAAAAATTATAATGACTCATTATTATTTACCTAAATTGTTTGTGAAATTGAATTAAATTCTTTTTTTTTATTTTCTCTATTACTCATAATAATAAATACTAAATATTTTTTAGAGTGTGTTTTTTCTTACGTTTTTTTAGAGTGTGTTTAGAACATTTTATACACGGGAATAAAATTTAGTAAACTTGTAGCAACATAGACATACACATTTCTATCATTTTATTCACAGGAATCAACAAATATAACTTGAAACAAACACACTATACGATAAAATGTAAAAAATTAGTATAATGTTTAAAACACAATTAAATTTTGTTTTTTTCTTAAGATATGATTTTTTCTACAATAAAAAAGTCAATAAAAGTTGTTCTTTAATTCATAAAAATAATTATTAATTTATTGGTCTAAAAGTAAAATGTATCAAATCACTTTAACTTTTCAATGTAATGTAGAAACTTCCTAAATTATTAGATCATTTGGCAGGGACAATGCATTATTGTATGCAGGGGTTGGGGTTTGAACTCCGGGCACATGACACCCCACTTACTCGCATTAAAAAGTGAATTATAGTCACTAGATTACTTTTAAAAAAATTGAGTCTGAGATTGTAGTGTGAAATCATTAAGTATAAAAATTTATTCACAATGTATTATGGGTTCTATTCTGTTTTTTTTAGAGAAGTTTATTTTTTATCAAGTAGCGTAGTGACTAGAAATTCACCTCTAAAAATGAATAAATGGGTGTCCAAAGTTCAAACATCGGCTTCAACATATATTATACAATTTCCCTACAACCTAAGCTAAGCTTACGAGAAAAGAATAAGTTTTATTATATTTATAGATATTTAAAATATATATCATACGAATTCAGAGGGAATATGATGTTTTGGTCTAATTTTTTATTTCAGTTTAACTTTTCATTTGAACTATTTTATTTTCAATTCTATTATATTTTAGCTAATTAAATATTTAAATTTGATCAATAAAATCACGTTTGATATTAATTTTAACAAAATAAACATAATTGAAATAATTATTAGTCATCCTTTACTCATCTACTGACCAAACTTTGAATTATAAGATTTCCTTTCGCCGAAAATTGGAGAGTTATTTTATGACAAAAAAATAAACTAATTTTAATTCAACGATTACCAAAGTCAATTTTTCACCAGAAAGTTGTTTTTCTTGGTGTAATCGATTACCCAAACCTGGTAATCGATTTCCCACTTTCAGAACTCTTAAAAATGTATTTTTATCCATTTCCAATGTTTCTTAACTTGATAGTACTAGTGAGGACTTATTTCTATCAATCGAAAGATGCTTTTCATAATGAAATCAAAGTAGTGTGACATGTTTAGACGTAAGATGTGCTAGATGATAAATTGAATGGATGAAATATTTAATGCGAAGTAAAATTAGGTTTTTTTAATGAGGTGAATATGATATATGATTATGAGTAATTAATGAGGTAAATGTGAGAAGTAATAGTTGAATTAGTTAATGAAGTGTGAATGAAGCATTGTTTAACTAAGTTTGAATTCTGAATTGTTTAAAGATGTGAATTGATGTGATTAAATGAAGATGTGTTGCTTATGACGATTATGATGTAATGATGTTGATATAACGACGTTGATATAATGATGATGATATAACGATGTTGATATGATGATGATATGTCGAAGGTGTTGATGTGTAATTGTCTAGTCATATGAATGTTACGTTGTGCATTCTCGAATCATGATATAATATACATGCATTCATGGTCGGTCCAAGTGATGATGAAAAGCGATGATGAAAGTGATATCACTCAGAAACATATGAATTTGTTCGACCAAGCGGTCCTTTGTGCACAGTTTTGGTACTAGTTCAGCAATGTGAACCAGAAAAATTTTCCTCTATGCAAGAGCACGAGGAAACCCCTCACAACAAATTTGAAACACCCAAACATCATAAAAAATTCATGTTGTTACGGGAACAACACCTTTATATTCTATGCATGCAACAGTCGAGAGTTCAGTAGCAAGTTCGCCATTTGCAAATTTTTCCCAAGAGATACATGATATGCTAAATGTTAGGGCTATCCTTACAAATTCAGGAGAGTCAGTTTATCCGACCCTGCAGAAAGAAATGGAGTTGGTCTAACATATGTAGATTCAAGGTGTGATTGCGGAAACATATTCAAAAAGAAAAAAAGAAACATACGAAATGTACCTAAGTTTTGCCCTTAAAAAGTTTCCACTCAAGTCATGACTCCGCCATTTATAATACATATTTAATTCTTAAAAGAACGAAGTGTAATTGAAACATCTTATGAGAGAAGGGAGTATAATTTTTTCTATATATTTAATTTTCAAGGACTTGGAGTGTACATTTTAACATAGAAAAAAAAGAGAATTGTAATTCAAGATGTTTTAGAAAAATATAAATAATTATACAAAAATAATAAAATATTTATATTAATCTTAAAATGAGAACTAAAATGAAACAGGGTATCGATCCAAATAAGTTATGAGATCAAGAAAGGGACAAACTAAAAGAGCAAGTCATTGATTTTATTTCAAAAATAAATTTCAGCCATAAAATATACCATGTGACATTAAGAAGAGAATATACAGTTGTAAACTAAAAGAGAAAGTCATTGATTTCATTTCAAAAATAAAATTCGGCAATAAAATTTATCTTTTCAATTGATTCGTAGTAAGATTGGCTAGATATTCATCTCACTTGATCTTTAAAACTCGATTGATTAAATAAAAGAGTAAATTACACTATCATCCCTTTAAAGATGCTTAAATTACATTGTCCTCCCCTCTTATGTTAAAATATACACTCCCATCCCCTCCTATTCAAAACATATTAGAAAATATTTCAATCCCCTCCCTTAAGAGAAGCATGAATTACATTCGCCTCTCCTCTTATGTTAAAATCTACACTTTACTCCCTCAATGATTTTTTATTTTATTTCTAATAATCTAGCAAAAAAATAATAATGTAACACACTTCGAAAATAAATAGTATTGCGGATCTATTTTAATATAACCAAAATTTGAATACATATTTTTTTGCTATTTTATTCACAATTTGATTAACATATAGTTTTAAACCCTATTATAAAATATGAAACAACTCAAAATAAAATTTAAATATGTGAAAAATTACTAAAGACAATAAAATATGGTTATTTAAAAGTTAATTTTATCCTCTAAATTATAAAATTAATAGCAAAATATTTAACTTTAATTATCATTGGCATTTAAACTATAAATAAATGAATTTATTTTTCTAAAATGGTGGTTCAAAATTAGTATATATCATTAAAAAAATTATTTATGTTAAAATAGCTTAAAGTGTAATGCATATTTATTTATTAAGGGAGGAGACTGTAATTCAAACATCTTATAGGGAAGGAGAGTATAACTTTTATTTTTTAAGGGATGAAAGTGTATATTTTAACATAAGAGGAGAGAGAAATGTAATTCAAACATCTTTGAGGAGAGGGGAGTGTAATTTACTCTAAATAAAATTTATGACATAAAATAAATAACTTGAGTTTGGTTGAAAGGGAAGAACCCACCTTAAGTGTCTCGAAACTTCTTATCAATATAACAAAAAAAAATGAAGTTGAATATACTTATCAATAGCCAAGCCATACACATCTTACTTCGCAATCAATTTCTTCTTTGAACCAGTTTCATACACATATGACCCCTCCCTCCCTTCCACTGTTTGAGTACATCCACATAGTGATATCATTAACAACATGATGCATTGGCAATTTCTATAGGGAAAAAAAGTAAAATTATTTTTGTGTATGCTACCAATTTCATTAGTTTTCTTTAACTAATGAAAATAACCCAAAAAAAGCTTACAAGAAATCATAAACTCTTTTTATTAGTTCTCCAAACGTTATGATAGTAGATAAGTTTAAATAAGACAATTCAAAAAGATAAGTTTCCCAAGCATGAGAGAGTTTTTCACCAGAAAAAATAAATAAAGTTCATTTTAACAGTTAACATGAAGTTTGATCAAACATATCCGAATGAAGGTTCAAAACATACTCCTTTCATGGTTTACAGTTGTACTCATTTATCTCACCCTTCATATTTGGTAAAACAAAATATCTTATATATGATGTTGCAAGCATTTTTCTTGAAGGGTCGAAGCTATAAATCTGGAAAACATGATATTGGATAATTCCTATTATATTATATATGATGCTGACAAAAAAAAAACTTAGCAAAAAGAGAAGTTGAGATAAAGTTTTATTATTAATCAATATTTATTTTCATAATTTTTTACATAACAAAGAATTTCAGGACTGTCCCTTATCATCGTCGTCCTTCTCCTCTTTGCCATCATCAACCTCTTCAGCTTCATCATAAGTATCATCTTCATCTTGAACATGATAATAATCACGACCATCAAAGCTAAAAATATTATTTGGATCCACCAATTCTCGATAATCAGCATGCATTTCTTCAACGTCGTAAATTCCGTTTGGAATTAATCTCTTTTTTTGTAAAAGATTTGAGATTAATCTAGGATCTTTGTCGTCGTCGTCATCACATCCATCATCTGCCTTATCGATGTCCCCGTCATCCTCGTACTCGTCATGGTTGTTGTTGTCATCACCAGAATAATCTTCAACATAAACAACATTATTCATATTAATCTCATAGTCATCCCATGTTTCATCATCTTCATGATGATGTTCAGCATCACCAATTGCATTTGGTGATTTTGGTAACATGAGAACCAAGATTGCTGCCATAAAAAACGACCTCATTCTTTTTGCACAAACTATTCTCTAAGCAAACAAAGATATGTATTTGTTTTTGCAAGTGTGATTGTCTCTCCCCCCGAACCTTCGTATTTATACACAAAATATATTAGACTTTATGAGAATGTTTATTATATATTTGGCAATTTGATTGATATGTTTGGTCTTTAAATTAATTGTTAAATGTTTTTTAAAATTATTTTTCTATTATTTAAAAAATTATAATGACTAATTATTATTTACCTAAATTATTTGTGAAATTAAATTAAATTCTTTTTTTACTTTCTCTATTACTCATAATAATAAATATTAAATATTTTTACTATAAAATGTAAAAATAAAAATTAGAATAATGTTTATAAACAATCAAATATTAATTTTTCTTATGATATGATTTTTTTTCTAAGATAAATAGTCAACAATAATTGTTCCTTAATTCATAAAAATAATTATCAAGTTATGATATAAAATTAAAATGTATGGAAATACTTTCATTTGTCAATGTAATGTAGAAACTTCCTAATTTGTTTTCATTTAAAAAATTATTTTGTTTTCAATTCTATTCTTTTTTATGTAATTAAATTTAATCAATTAAATCAAGGTTTATGTTAATTTTAACATAATCAAAATTCTTGTCAAAAAAATAAATAAAAAAAGTAATTGAAACAACTATTAATCACACGTTACTTATCTTCTGACCAAACTTTAAACTATGAGAATTTCTTTCTTTGAAAACTGGAGAGTTATTTCATGACCAAAAAATATAAACTAATTTTAATTCAATTTTGACTTGAAAATATAATAATTAAAATAAAACATATTAAAAAAAAAATTTGTATCATGATAAATATCAACTTTATATTCTTGACCAAAGAGAAAGATCGACTTTATTAACAAAAAGCGGATATACTGGTAAATGTTATTTAAAACCTAAGTATTTCATGTCTTAGACCTGACATCATCCTCTCACCCTTAACTTTTTCTATTAGAATAAAATAATGAAATTAATAGCAATATGCAATGAATGCTTTCATTAATTGTAATCAATGTTCTATTGACTACTCCCTCATTTCATTAAATGTTTTATTGACTATGGATTGACAAGCTATTCTCTCACTTATTAATAAGTGTACAATTAAATTATACTCCATCACTCTAAGATGGATCAGGCTGATGTAACAAAGTAAAAATTATCTCAGCCATATTATAATTCTGAAAAAGTATCGTATCAATCTTATCTCATAGGTTCAATGCACGCCAGACTTGAATGACATTTAGGCATCCCAAAAGAGCATGAATGATGTCCTCAAAATTATTTCCACTTTTTCCACAATCTGTTGGAAAAGTCATACCTCTTCTACTAAGTCATGCTCGAGTAGGAAAACAATCACGACACATGTGCAAAACAAGATTCTTAATTTTGGGTGGAGATTTAATGTTCCAAATTAAAATTCTATCGACCTAGTTTTTTTTTTATTTTTTAATAAGTTCAGAGCGTAAGACATCAAGAAAGAGAATAGGTGATTTATCAACTATACTCTAAACATGTGCCTAGTGCTCATATATATTATTAAAAAAAGGGAAAAATACAAGAAAAAATCGGGGGACATAGACCTAACCTAGTAAAACCACACAAGTGTGTAAGTCAACCCCAAACGGGTGATACAAAAATTAAAAACAACACACAAGTGTATTAACCTCTAATTAATCCGAAAACTAACTAAAGGTCTTTGATGCGGTGATTGAACTCTCTATCTTTGAAGCACCCTCATCAGAAGCTATTCACTAGAAGCTGACGTCATCAGAGGTTCTGAAGATCATCAGAAGCTGAAAGACTGAAAGTTTCAGAGTTTGTTAAATGTTGTTATTCTCATGCCTATATGTGCAGAAGGAATGGAAGCTTGGAGCAACGACTATTTCAGAGGAATTGAAGGCATTGGATGCTTATCCACTGAAGAGCACAGGAAAAAGGACAATAGTACAATTGTACAACCACTACTCCACTCACCATGTCTGCTATTGTACAAGGATACAACTGCACCTACACTTTTTTGCTCTATACATGGAATGGATTTGAAATTGTTCCTTCATAGGACAATAACCAAATCAAGCAACAGATCATTGGTGATCATCAAGCTTCAACAACGACTCTTTTGATGTGCTGGCAATCAACAATATCTCTTTCACACCTCTATATAAAGGAGTGAAGACTTGAAGATTTCCATGAGACTCACAACAATTTACAAGAGCCAGACCTCTACAGAAATTGTTCCATATCAAAGTTCACTTAGAATTTCTTAACAGCTTTCATATCTTAGAAATTCTAGACTCTTATCTGATTTGTATTTGTGAACACCACTGATTGTATATCAAGTGTTCAACCTCAAACATTTTTCTTTGTAATTTTGTTTGAATAGAAGTCTCTTGCGGTTGTGCTTGAGCATAGGAAGTCTCTTGATTGTGTTCTTGAGCATAGGAAATCTCTTGCAATTGTGCTTGGGTAGTTTGTAGTCTCTTGCTATTTTGAGCAGTGAGCATTTGTAATCAGATATTGATTTTAGTGAACTCTCCTTGGAAGTGCAAGGAGGAGTGGACTACTTCTGGTTTGTGGAAGGAACCACTATAAATTGCTTTGTGTCTTTATTCTCTCTCTCTCTCTACTTATCCATTGCATTTAAACTCTGAACATCACTTCAAAAGCTGAACTCTATCAGGTTCTGAACAGTGAATTCAGTTTT
>Ga0315913_1002068_pt1 | contig 23098 bp, 11 predicted proteins | sample MpolsnodulesMG_FD_207736 | JGI IMG/M metagenome (GOLD analysis project Ga0315913, IMG submission 207736) | Medicago polymorpha root nodule microbial communities from Los Angeles, California, United States - small nodules | ecosystem: Host-associated > Plants > Roots > Nodule | place: USA...
ATCATTTGCACCTGTCAAATTTGATACAAGTTCAGACATTCAACTCACAAGTTTACATTCTCAAATGGAGAACTAACTGCAATTTGAGCCAATAATATACATACAGTTTCATGGGACTGGCTGTAGAAAATCTCGTTAGCTTTCATTAGGCCCATGCCATGCTCTGCGCTAATACTTCCACGTTTCTTAGACGTCCATTCATAAACAAAAGGCTCAATTTGTGATAAAATCTGCAAAGTTTTCATGCTGTTAATCTTATATAAAATGAAAAATAATAAGTTCATAACAAAAGTTTTTTGTGAGTTTGTTTGAGCTACCTTGTCATCGTATTGAGGAACAGAAACGTTTAAATGCAAATTACCATCTCCAAGGTGACCATATCCAATTACATTAGCTGCATCACCTACAATAATCAAACAAAAGTCACAATAACAAAATTGTAATAATGTTGATGTTCTAATGTGCACCATTGTGATATAACTAGTAACATTCATAGGGTTTCTACCTAGTCTAGAGCGCATTTCTTCAACAAGATTGTATAGATTTTCAACAGGTATCGATACATCATACTTGTAAACAGCTCCTGCTTTCATCAATGCCTCTGAAACACCCTGAAATTATTCAATAAGAACTGATATCACCAAAAACCTGGATAGTATTTTTCAGAGAAAAGTTATGAAAATTTTCATATCAAACTTGAATTTTATTTGTTGATGACAAAATCGTTCTTGAAAAAGAGCATTTTTAACAAAACAATTTCCTTTCCAAATTCCTTATGAAAAACAAAAGGTAAATGAATTAGCTTCTACAGCACAACCACTCTGTAAGGGGGCACTGGCATACAAAATTCCAAGCACAAGTAGTGTATAGCTGACCTGGTTTGGTCAAAGCTTATTGATTCTAAAATTGAATTGTAAATGAAAAAACTACTGACTAAAAAATTGAAAAACCATCTCAGATAAATGAAAAAACTGATGTTAGAAGTTAGGCACAGCAGCAATGTATTCCTCAGAAAAGAAGAATCAAGGATGAAAAATGTCAACCTCACGTATACGCCAAAAAGTTGATGCTTGGTTTATGTCTTGTGCAAGAACACCATCAGCTATCAATTCATTTTCCATGGAGCCAAGTAGAAATGCTTCAAGCTTTTGTCTGGAGATATATCAAATATAAAGAACCTTAATTACATGATCAGAATTGACATAAATTTGGGGTGTTGTAAATTGAAAATATGGAGGATAAGATATATAAAATAACCACCTTTTATCTGTTATTACTAATCAAACCCTGCAATTTATTATCCTACCCAATTTCTAAATCCATTGACATGGATCTATTTTACACTACTCTCTGCTAAGGATTCCCAAATTACAATTTAAACGGTGATATTTGATTGGGAAAATTCAGAACAGGGGAAGTGTAATTTACTCGACGAAAATAAACAAATCAATAAGCATAAATGGCAAGGACTTTACTTGTCTGAAGATTCATCACTGCCTGTTGTCTCAATCAAAACATAAAAGTTATGATGTGAAGTAGGAAATGGATTCCGAGCACCTTCCAGGTGATTTGTAACCTGTTAGATATCCAATCAGATCAGCATGACAATTGACTATGATCTGACTGGGGGAAAAAGAAAATAAAGTTACAAAGTTCCGATTCTGATAATTTTCTCAGTAGTAAGAGTAAGAGGTATAATTTTACACGAGTAATTTGTTTCAATCGTATAGATTTTTTCTTATCAAATAATCTAACAACTTTAATGTTAAGAGTGGAGTAAAACCGGCATGTTATTGTAATGATCAGATATAACTTGGTAATTCACATTACATTTGTAAGGATTATATGAAAACCTTAACAAAGAGAAACTCTCTGTAAAGCCCTTTCTGAAACCATAATCTAACCCGAAACTCCACAGACATGTTACTATGCCTATATCAGAGCACTGGCCAGAAATTCTTTATATGCTTTACCATTTATGTGTGTTTTTTAGTATGCACATTTTATCTTTTGTTGCTTTCAAATATTTGGGATGTACAAATTATAACGTGACTTTGTTGATGAAATTACATGCATATGTGCAAAAAGAAGTTTTAGCAGGTGTTTATACATCAAGACAGTTTTAATGTATTTATACGAAGCATTTAGCAGACACATACTAACTTCACCACAAAGCGTCAATAGAGATTACCAAATCCATTGACTGGCCATCCAAAAATTCAAATGCAGATAAAATCTCCCCAAGCTTCCTTTTTGCTTCTTGTAGCAGTTTCTGATAAGCAGTACAGAAACAAAAGTAACATGATAAGATTTATGCCTGTATCATTCTAAACAAAAATGGGGGCAAGTATATTGGCATGAGCATGAACTTTTCATGAAAATTTACTATAAACTGTATGAGACTACACTAAACAAGAAAACATGACCATAAAAGTTTCAGATAACTTTTACTTTTATAGCAGTGCAAAGCAAACGTGTCTACTACTTAAAAAAATAATATGTGATTTGTGTGATGTGTGTCCTTTTATATTCAGGTTCACAGTATTCTCACGTTTACACTGCCTCGGGACGGGAAAATGAAGAGGAAAACGTTTATCCAAACAGTCTGGAGTCCCACATCGAGTAGATTAAAATCAAGTAGTTTAAAGTGTTTGATGTGGTATTTAAGTCATGAGGTTCTCCCACCTAATGGACTAGTCTTTTGGGTTCGGCTCTCCTCATGGGCTTAAATCCTAACACAAACACATACTGCATCTAGTAAGGTGATAAAAAAAAGTTGCAAACCTCTCCAAAAAAAAGTTACAATTAATTTCAAAGACAGCGGTCCATATTGACATTGAAGGAAAACATAAACGGCAAAGAAAGATGAAACCATATAGTGCTTCCCAATCCCTCGGAATAAAATTAGAAAATTCTTAACCCGCAATAAATTAAGGTGCCCCGTAAAAGTGAAAAATCAGTCAGAATATCAACTATAACAAAACAATGATTAGTTTCAGAAATTCACAAATCAAAATAAATTTCAAAATAAAAACACTTATCGTACCTGGCAGCAGCTATAATCTTTGCAAGCAAGAAGAGCAACATTAACTGAAGATAACTTTGGTGGGGTAAGTATTGAAACCTTGGTTACAATTCCCAAGGAACCTTCACTTCCTGCATAATTGTGAAGTTGAGTTACGATCACATTATTGGTTAGTTTTCAGATTTTCATTATTGTTAATGTTAACTACATACCTATAAATAGATGTTTCAAATCATAGCCAGTGTTATCTTTGCGCAATGTCTTAAGCATGTCAAGTACAGTGCCATTTGCTAGAACAGCTTCAACACCTGCCATATAATTAAAATTTTGCTTCAGAATAAATTTAGTAGAAACAGAAAAGAAGTGGATCAAAGATGTCACTAAGGTGATTCCACCTTACAACTAGCTAAAGTCTAGAAAAGACTATATCAATACAATCATCCAACTTTGGTACATCGATTTTGGAAATTTAAATTCAGATTATATGGAAGAGAGAAAGAAAAAGAAAAAAAACAAGTATTATGGCTTAGTGCTGCTAACAGTCAACCTAAGTTTTACGACTTAGAAGTATTCTCTCACCAAGTACATTTCCATGAAGAGATCCATAACGAACAAGACGCAAACCACCGGCGTTAGTTGAAACATTTCCACCAATCTGGCAGCTCCCTTTAGCGCCTAAGTCTAGTGGCATAATAAATCTGAATGAAAAGTTTACACAACTTAAATACATAAAGCATACATCAAGGTCTTGAGTATAACTCAAATGGGCAAAGTAAGGAGAACCAATCATCTATAACTATCAAGACTTAAGTATTGTTAATTCTTCTTTGAAAAGTAGACAATCTAAGACTGCCCAAAAAAATCATCTAATTGAAACTGATATATGAAATTTCATCTAAGACTTCCCAAAAAAACCAACGGTTTAGAAAGTGAAAAAAGATTACCCTTCATTGTCCAGGAATGACATTATATTTTCCAATATGCACCCAGCTTCACATACCAATATTCCACTAACCTAAAAATCCCATTGGCGAACTTTCAGAACTAATCATAAAAATCTTTCATTATCATTATCATGTTTCACATTGACTTCAATTCTATTAGAATTATGTAATTTACATAATTCTAACAAATTCCGTTGAAATAAATAATACAGAATTGATGCAAATTGGTGTTACAATGGTAACTTGTATCATCAAATGTAACAACAACAAAATGTTGTGTTGAGGTGAGGTGAGTGAGTTGCATAGGGATACTCGTGAGTTATTGCTTGAGTTTACACAGAAATAACCTCTCAGCCATATGCTCTATTTCTGAACACAATATAAGCTAATCCAAAATCGAAAAAATGCTTAAAAAGGAAGTTCATAAGGCATAAAAAATATGCCTTTCAAGAAGTAAATGGTCTACCTTGTCAAAAGAAATTATATTATTCATTGAACTAAGACTAACAATCACCTGCAGCAATAGATAATACGGAAGCTGTCAGTGTACAATAGGATAGACCAAAAGAATATAACTGTCTCATTTAATGTAAATACTGAGTTTCTTGCGTTGCAAGAGAATGAATTAAAGGGTATACTTCATCAAAGACAGGTACACTTCCACCTACAAGACCAGTGTTTCCACCTTGAGGAACAACAGCCAGACATCTGGAGTTACAGTATTTAAGAATCTGAGAAACCTGCAAAATCGGAAAAATAAAATACAGAAGAAAGCCACTTTTCAAATGCTTAGGCACTGTTTGGATACACAACTTAATAAACCGTATAGCATAAGCGCTTATCGTTTAAATGCTTATGTATGAATTATTACAATAACAAAAGATTAAACAAAGTCAAACTGTTTTCATATAAACTATAAACTGTTTTTCATAAGCGATGCTATCCTGGAGAGCTTATGAAAATAACCTCAAAACAACTTATGGACATATCTTCCTAACAGTCTCTCAAGTGCTTATGCCAGAAGATAAGTTCAAATAAGCCAATCCAAACAAGTCTTAAGCTCTGTTTGAATAAATAGCTTAATTAAGTGCTTATAGCATATGTGCTTATCATATCCTAGTAAGTGCTTATATATAAGGTATTTTGGAGCGAATGATAAAATAAAAATCGAACTAGTAAGTTGTTTGCATAACCTCTCCAATAAAGCTTTTGAAAATAAACTGAAAACAGCTTATGGACATGTCATAAACTATTTTCACAAGCTCTCTCAAACAGTCAGATAATTGCTTATTTTATCAACACATTCAAAAGAAAAGTAAACAAACAAAAGCAAGTAAATAAAAGAACCTGATCAGTGTTGCATGGTTGTAGAATGAGTTTGCTTGAACCTTTGTATTTATGCATCCAATCAATATTAGCAGCACTAAGCTTATCTTCATCCTGTACAACATTTTTCTTCCCCAAAATCTCCTCAAAGTATTTAACATCATCATCATTCAACTCTGAGAATCTGGGGCTTCTTTGAACAACACTACCCACTGAACCATAATAACATTTTTGATGAATTCCACAAGAAACTCCATGACCCAATTGCTTGTTTTTGAAGAAATTTCTTAGTGGGTTGAAAAAGTTGAAAGCTTTATTCTCCTTAGGAACAACATTGCCCGTTAATTGTTTGCAATTTTCATCAAAAACTGTTTTTGAAGTGAATTGAGAAGATGGGTTGTGTTGGTGATGATCGAAGCGTGTAAGGAAGCGAAGTGTGTTTCTGCTATTCCGATTCATCCTCTTCTTCTTCCTTTGAGTTTGGTTTTGCTACGAGTTTGGAAGCTTTGTAGAAGTTAATTGGTAGCAAAATAGAAAAAGGAAAATTGTTGAGAAGAAAGTGATTTGGATCAATACAAGTGATTGGCTGATTAATCACTATGAAGCACATGCACGCAAATGGATACGTCAAACATAGAACATTGATGGGTGGAGCACGTATCTATCTGTTTATTTAAGAGGTAATATTTTCACAATAATCATGTATCAAAATTTTAAAATATTTTTCCTTCAAAAATATTTTAAAATAGTCGTTAATTGTTTATCATGTTAGTCAAAGAATGTTAGATGAATACTGCATATGGTCAAGATTGATCACTTACATGTGATGGAGGAAGTACATCTATCACTTTCACTCATGAGTCAAGATCATCTCTATTTTAGATCTTCTCCATTTCTTTCATTTAAAGAAATAAAAACACAATAAAATTAGAAAATAATTAATGATGGTGGGACTCACTTATTGGTATGACTCGCAAATCACAATCTATGAAATGTTTGAATTACATTTCGCTCCTCAAAAGTTTAATATGAATTACACTTTTAATTTATTTTAATGTAGATATCATGTGGTGTTACAACATCCAAGTGCATAATATAATTGTATTGTGCTTTTCGATTACTCTAAGGCAACGATCCTTAAAATTCTCTCTATATAAGATCTCATTAAATCCTTTATGTTTCAAATAAGCTGAACTCAATCACACTTTGATTTTTAGGCATGATGAATGTTTTAAGCATTATCATTCCAACACCCATTCTCTTACCGGATGAAATCAACACGAGTCAAAAAACTTTATAAACGAGTCTCACATTTTTCTCTAAGTTGTTCGAGCTTTTCTTGGGAATATATCGTCGGTTATTTATGAGCCAAAGTGTCTGGTATTCAAACATTAGCTCAAGACATTTTCTTTATCCCTTCTTACCTCGAAAAAACAAGGGCACCTTGTGTGCTTGAACCGATAAGTATTTTCTGCTAATCTAACCTTTGCGCCCCTCGGGACCATCAACAAATTGTACATGAATATTCACTTGTTGTTTATTGACTGCACCTTTGAGCCTACCTTAGGCCTGAACTCACACTTCGTTGACGAACCTTGTAGAGGAACCCTTAGATTTTCAAGGCATTTGATATCACCAATGTTTGCACTACTCAAATTGACATTCTTGCTTGTGCATCGTCCAATCCCACTCACATAGGTACTGAATTCTAAGGTAGAACAATCTCGTGCTAATTTATGCTTAGATTCAACAACTTTAGGATATTGATATGTTTATAAGGTAAAAAATGAATTTAGTAAACTATGGTGGATTTTAGGGCGAGGGAGCAATTAAGTCCCTCACCGGTGGACCATGTCTAACAACCATTAGATTAAATGAGTCCACAATCATACAACTTCCTGCACTTGATCTCTTTTCTTTCTTCTCCTCTCCTCTTTGATTTGTTGTATCGTTGCCTTCCTTGTTTTCATCTATCACCTCCTGAAATCTCATTGTCGTTCATTCCATCATGCACAACTATTCTTTAATAATACATTTCCTTTGAATTTATGAATTATTTTTCAAAAATTAAATGTATCTTTCTCCCTCAAATATCACATAAAGGGTGTTCTTCTATATCTCAATCATTCTATAAAGATTTGATTCTTAAGTTTTATTTGACGGTAAACTTACCCTTTTATTCTTCTTAATTTCACTTATAAAATAAATTAAAAACTCGAACACTGCAAAGTTTTTTTTAGGCAAAAGAACTAAAGTTTTTAAATTGATATGATGATTGAATTTCCTTTTAATCTCTGATTGCCTGCAAAACCAGGGATTGTGTTTTTAACCCAGACAACAGTTGTGGAAAAAACCTCACCCTAAAGTCATGGTTTTAATGGTGAGAGAAGAAGATATTTGTGATCCAGTGTAGATAATGTATAATAAGATGTGTGTAATTTGATTAATCTGACGCCTCTTAATAGTGGTCCACCGGTGAGGGACTTAATAGCTTCCTCATCCTAGAATCCACCGTAAACTATATCCAAGCTTTTTTTTATTTATAATTTTAACAAGTTAAGCCTAAACGTTTTGTTAAGCTCGATTAGCAAATGGGTAAAACCGATATGACCCGTTTATGTATTATGGTTTACTAAGTTAAACCTACCCATTTGACAAATCTAACTGACTACGATGTGGAATAAAACGGGTCCTCTCATTTATTTTTTTGAAAAATCAACATTGTGTGACACGATTAATATATATTTGAAGGTAATTTTTTAACAAGCTCATCAGATTGCTCAACTTCTCAAATAATTTGATTATGAGTTGCTTTCCAATAAATTTTGTGTGAATCAAAGCAGTGGCGGAGCCACGTTGTTCTAAGCAGATGCAACTGCAACCCCTCAATTTTAGAATTTGCACCTAATTTTCTAGCTTTTTCCTATCATGAACCCCCTAAAATTGCACTGTTGCACCCCTTGTACCAATTCTCACACGTCTCTAGTCTTCTTTGACCGTATAAAGGAGGTGGCATTTAGCCTGGGAAAGGCTAGTTTTTTCCCACCATGGGAAAGTTGGGTTTACACCATTAGATTAAATAGGAACACCAGTTTTATCATAGTCTACCTCCACTGTATTTTTTTCACATTGTCTTCAACCTCCATAACACTGAACTTGACCCATTGCCACCAGCATCGATCACAATGAAGCTCATTCCTTTCATTCTTTCTTTTTCAAATGGAAATAAAAATGACAATAAAAGATTTATTTTTGTACAAAAACTCAATTTTTCTTTGATATTGTTAGACAATAATTACTCCCAGTCCTTCTTAAATTAATCCAAGGTACAATTTGGTAAAGAACATGCAAATTGCAAATTGTGAATTTATTCATAAAAACAAACGAAAACCAACTTTAATTTACAGAAAAAATAGTGGCCCATTTAGCATAGAAAATTGAAGTAAAAAAATGAAGGAAGAAAAAATATTTAGAGCAGTTTGTGAAGATTTGTGTGATTAAGTTGTTGGAATGGTAGCCAGCCAAGATTTGTCTCGTATATGCCATATACACGGCTGGTGGTGGTGGGTGAGTGGCTCGTGTGAGAGAGTTATATGGTGGTGGTAATTACTTTTGTTCTAGTAAAGGAGTGTTCTTGTTGATTCCATTAGAACAAAAATGGTTGTTGTGGTAATTTCAAGCAATTACAATGAAGAGTTAATACCAAAATTGGTGTTGGTGGTTTATTGGTGTTTGTTGATTGAAAGGTTGAAGACAAAGAGGAAAAAATAAAGTGTAGAGAGACTATGATAAAACCAATGTCCCTCATTAATCTAATGGTTAAGATTTACTTTCCCATGGTGGGAAACAACTCCCCTTTCCCATACTAAACCCCACCTATAAAGGAAAAGCACATGCAGAGTATAGTTTAAGTACATAATAATACTTTTATATATTTTTACAATATAATAATGCTTTTATATATTTCTCTAAAAAGAATACTTTTATATTATAATAATAATAACAATAAAAAAAATTAGGTTGGACATGGTTAAAATGAGACATAATTCTTAAATCTTGCCACTAAGCCAAAGGCTCAAACTTTAAATTTCTTCGCTCAAAAGGATATCTATAAGACTTAAATTCAAATATTGTGTTTTTTTTAAGGGGAAATTCAAATATTGTATTTGAAAAATGTAATTGATAAAAAAAAAAATTACAAATGAAAAAATTGTAAGATATGTAATTTATATTAAAATTTAAAATTCTAATACCTTTATTTCTAAATATAAGATGTTATCTTTACTTTTCATGTCTTTTCGTTGCAAATATAATATGCATTCTCGTACTTTGTACGTTTTTTTCTTCTATATATCATTGATAATATTACTCTATCAAATTTTAAGTGGTGAAATTTATAATTTATTTTTCTAAACTGATACCCAAAGAGGATCAAACCAATTCCATTTTCAGATTTCATTCTATCCAATATAGTCAGGTTCAAATTTTTATATAGGATCGATAGGTTGGTGAATGATCCTAAACATGAGGGTCATATCACGATTTATAAGTAGGATCAGTAGGTAGTTGATAGAGTTGAGAGGAAAAAATAAAGGAAACAAGCAAAAAATAACAGAGAAATTAGAGGAAAAATAGAGAAAACAAAGTAGAGCAAAAACAAACATGAGTAAAGTCGAAACACGATTGAGGTGTCATGGGATGTAGGATCGTAAGATCCTACGAGCAAACACTCGAACCTGACTGCAATGATTCTATATATACCTTCTCTCTAATGCGAAACCCTCTCAACCAAACAATCTCTTAAAATCTTCCTGATCAAAAGTTTGAACACCCTAACTCAGAATCCTGACTACGCCACTGAATCAAAGTTACGATCGGATAAATCTGAAGGACTTTTGAGCAATCCAATGACTTGGAGGGTAATCATTAATCACCATATTTGAGTTCCTTAGCCACGACCCCTAGACTAGATGTCACCGCACGTGCCCTATCCAGCCCGATAACAGTAACAACATCATCATGTGAATTTGTGTTTCAATTCATTCATTCAAAGTTTAAGGATATGGCTTCAGCTTTATCCTCTATCATCAACCAACCTCACACTGCTCAACGACTCAAACTTCATTCTCCATCTTGTCTCAGATTCTTCAAACACTATGCTTTTCACAAACCATCCTCAACTTCTTCTTTGTCTTCACGCCCTCTCATCACCGTTTCCAGAACCTTCTCATCGCTTTCCAACAAACCTGAAAACCCTTCCCTCCGCCACTTCGTCGCTCAAGCTTCTCTCACCGCTTCCCAACTTCAACAACCCCAGTAAGTTTTTATTTCAAAAATCTCTTTTTTTAATGTATCATTGTTCATTGCTTAAGATACTGTAATAACCCACTTCATAAAAATTCAATATTTTTTTGTTCTCTTACCGAATTCATCAATGCAAAGATATAGTTTTTAGTTAAGATTGATTAGTAATGAAAATATGAAGTATGTTCACTCATTAGTCATTGTTTAGGGTCTGTTTGGATTGACTTATTTGAGCTTATCTAGTGACTGAACATTTGTGAGACTGTTTAGGCGTTTTTTGACAAACAATAACGGATTGGTATCTTATACTGGATGAGCATACAGTGAATAAGCTATAAAGTCGTGAAAAAAATGTTAGTCTTTTTTTTTATCATACGAGCTTGTGAGCTATAAGCTCACAGTATCACATACATTGTTAGACAGAGCCTTAGGGCCCGTTTGGATTGGCTTATTTTTTAGCTTATGCAAAGCAGCTTATTTATTCACATAAGCTATTTTTCATAAGCACAAAAATAAGTCAATCCAAACGACCCCTCAGTAGAGCTTATGAAAACAACTTATGATATGTCCATAAGTTGTTTTTATAAGCTAAGCTCCCCATAACAGCTTATGAAAAATCTTAGTTTATATAAAAAAAAAGTTTGAATTTATTTATCTTTTATTGTTGAAATGGTTTATACATTAGCACTTTTATATAAGCTCATGTGATAAGAGCTTATGTTGTACGCGTTTAATTAAGTTGTTTATTTGATAAAAGTCTCATTCATTTGTAGCCTTGTGGCGGATACTGAAGCTCCTTCAACTGGTCGAATATATCATGAGACCTATGGATGTCAAATGAACGTTAATGATATGGAGATTGTTCTGTCTATAATGAAAAATGCAGGCTATAATGAAATTGTGACTGTTCCTGAGAATGCAGAGATAATATTCATCAACACTTGTGCCATAAGAGATAATGCAGAAATGAAAGTGTGGCAGAGGCTTAATTACTTTTGGTTTCTTAAAAGGAATTGGAAGACGAATGTCGCTACTGGAAGGTCACAGTCCTTACGTCCTCCAAAAGTAGTTGTTTTGGGATGTATGGCTGAGAGGTTAAAGGAAAAGATACTCGATTCAGACAAAATGGTTGATGTTGTATGTGGGCCTGATGCTTATAGGGATTTGCCACGGTTACTGGAAGAGGTTGAGTATGGCCAGAAAGGGATTAACACTCTTCTTTCCCTTGAGGAGACTTATGCTGATATTAATCCAGTTCGGATCTCTCAGAATTCCATTAGTGCTTTTGTTTCAGTGATGAGGGGTTGCAACAATATGTGTTCGTTTTGTATTGTACCTTTCACTAGAGGCAGAGAGCGATCACGTCCTGTCGAATCCATTGTGAGAGAGGTGGCAGAGCTTTGGAAAGAGGGTGTGAAAGAAGTAACTCTTCTTGGCCAGAATGTGAACAGCTACAATGATGCATCTGTGGTTGAAAAAGAGGCTGAAGCAGGGTCCAATTGGAAACTTAGTGAAGGATTTTCCAGCATATCAAAGGTCAGAACCACGGGCTTAAGGTTTTCTGATCTGTTGGATCGACTCTCATTAGAATTTCCTGAGATGCGTTTCAGATTCACGTCTCCACACCCTAAAGATTATCCAGATGAACTGCTTTATATTATGCGGGAAAGACATAATATATGCAAATTGATACATTTACCTGCACAATCAGGAAGTAGCAAAATGCTTGAGAGAATGAGGCGAGGGTATACTCGAGAGGCTTACTTGAGTCTTGTGCAAAAAATTCGAAGTATTATTCCAGATGTGGCCCTAAGCAGTGATTTCATTTGTGGTATGTTTTTTAAGTATCTTTCTCCTTGTTTTCTTTTATTTTCTTCACTATTGATTAATTTGACTTTCTGCAATCGGAGCACCTTATTTTCAATTGATAAGTGATGGAGTTAAACATTTACTCGGTGTTTGGTTGGGGGGTAGGGAAGGAGAATGAGGATGCAAAAATCTCTTCCCACCACTCCTCTCCAGTCTCCACTATGGCGGGAATTTGAAGAGGAGAGAAAATGACATACAAATTGTGGACTATGTTGACTAAACTGTCCTTAAAATTGTTTTTTTAATAGAAAATTTAAAAAATGTTCTTATACTTGTTATTCTAACAACTATATTACTAAAGCTGCTTCACCTCTCTGACATTATTTCTTTGTCATGCAAATCTCAATTCTAGAACTTCTGGTTAATTCAAGTCATATCATTAATGGTTTTGTAGCTCCCTTTTACTCCACCTTCTATAAGGGATATTAGATTATTATTTTTCTTTCTCCCTTCTCCTTATAAACCAATTGAGAGTAAAAATTATTTCCCTCCTCCACCCCTCCCATCTTCTTCAGCAGGACTAAACAAATGGATTCCGTTTTCCCTCTTGACACAGAGATGAGAATGTTTTATGTTGGACATAAAACCTTATTAATGTTTCACTTTCTTAGAGCTATTTAATGGTTCACTCCCCAAGTAGTTTAGATTCATTGTATAGCAAGTAGAACATGTTCAATTTATCTTAGGAATTAGTACTTGCATCCTTGTGAATAGCATTTGTTATTTACTATCATTGTAATTTCCATGTATATAAATTAAGCAAGTATGTTGTTGGGTGCTAAGCAACTCAAGCACAATCAGAAATGGTCTTCTTACTTGGCATCAGAGCTCTTAATCTAGAACGATCTGCTTTGACAAACAGTTTTATTAAATCACCTGGCTGGCACCTTGTGCTGTCAGACTTTGTTTGAACTTAATTGGGAATATTTAGATTCATCTTTCCATAACCTTGAAAAATGTCCTTCAAGTTCCAAAACACGTCACCTACCTTGTTTTTATACAAAAACTTACAAAGGATTTACCATGCACCATGATTTTTTTAGTGATTATTGTGAATTTCGAGACAAAGATTGGAGGGGCAGGAGGTTTAGAGTTTAGAAAGTTGGACATTTTAGTTAGAGAAGGGAATGACCTTTATTATTGTGTGGAACCAAAGTTGTCAACCACACTGAAATTCTCACTAATTTGTGTCAGACAATGTACTCTCTTGTATATTAAAAACTTTGTTTTTCCAGTCTCAGTTAGGAAATCATTCTTTTGGAGGCACCACAGTTATGCTTCTTTCTATTATTATTTCTGTGTTTAATATTGAGAGTTTTCATTCTGATGTATGTGAAATTGCAAAAGACATTAAGTGATAAAAGATGCACATTTCTTTTTTATGTTGTTCATACTAATGTTTGGGGTCCATCTTCTATTCTGAATGTCTCTGGGGCTGGATGGCTTGTATAACCCTTTTAGATGGCTGTACTCGGGTTACTTAGATTTTTCTACTTCAGCGTAAGTCTGAAGTGGGCACCTCTTCCCAAACTGTTGAAGATGACATTGACCTCCAATTGTCATCAGAAAAGAACCCAGAAAGTGTACCATTCAGCCACTATACCCCTCTCAAACTACCTCAGTTGAAAATTTCTCATGAAGACATCAACCCACCAAAATTTTCTTGTAACATATACCTAAACTTCATTCCCAATAATGTTTTTGAGGTAGAAACAGGGCATGGGTATTGGAGAAGAATAAAACATGGGGCATAGTTACTTTACCTGAAGGAAAAAAATCTGGTTGCAAATGGGTGTGTAGATGATATAATGATAAAGTATAAAGCTGATGGGTCGTTTGAGCGGTACAAAGTAAGCCAAAGGTTTCACACAACCTATGGTATCAATTATTTAGAGACTTCCCAGTTGCATTAAAATGAATGCAATTTGAGTATCATTATCTCTTGCTGCCAATTATGGTTGGGAATTAGAACAATTTGATGTGAAGAACAAGTTTCTACAAGGGGAACTAGAGGAGGAAATTTACATGCTGCCAAGATATTGTGAAAGTGTTGTTGCCAATACTGTTTGTAGATTAAAAAGGGCATTTGATAGACTGAAACAATCACCAAGAGCATGGTTTGGATTGGAAGGTTCACTAAGGTTATGACAACCTCAGGAAACAAACAAAGTCAAGGATATCATACATTGTTCTTAAAACCCTCAACTTCTGGAGGAATGACGACATTGTTAGTGTATGTGGATGGTATTATTTTGACTCGAAATGATTGGAAGGAGCAACAACTCTTGAGTCAGTGTCTAGCAAATGAGGTTGAGATAAAAAGACTTTGGAGGCTAAAGTATTCTCTGAGAATTGAAGTGGATCACCCCAAGAGAGGTATTTTCATATCTCAACAAAATAAATCACAGATTTGCTCAAGGAAACAAGTAAGGCAGCTTGTAAACCCATAAGTTCACACATAGGGCCATAGGTTTGAGCCTTAAAACAGGTAATGTAGATGAAGGTTCAGCAGTGGATACGGAGATGTATCAACGGTTGGTTGTAAGTTTGGTTAGGGTGTGTTTGTTTTGGATTTAAAATAAATGATTTTGTTTTAAAAAAACAAGTTAAGAGATTTTTAATTTTTTTTTCTTTTCTTAAAATCTGAAGGTCTTGCACTAAAGTTCCTTGGTTTTAGAAAAAAGTAGATTTTGGAAAAGCTACAATGAACGATTTTTCATTTTAAGGTTAAAAATGATTTTTTTTAACAGAATGATTTTCTAAAATCTTAAATAAGCACTTTGATAAAAGTGATTTTTTGTTTTGAAAAAAATCCCAAACAAACGCACCCTTAGTCAATTTATGCACAGTCCTAGAGAAGTTCATTTATTGGTATTCTGACATAATTTTGCAATACCTAATGTTGACTATAGTTCCCTCTAGTGCTGAAGTTGAGTTACAAGCTATGACACAAGGTATACATGAACTACTTTGGCCCAAAATTATTTTAGAAGATTTGAAGATTAAATGAGATAAATCTATGAAGTTCTATTGTGATAGCAGGCCAGCAATCACCATTCTCTCATAATCATGTTTAACATGATCCAAAAAAACACATTGAAGTGGAGGAAAACTCGACTCTGTTTTTTTTTTGTACTCTGGACATGGTTTTACAAGGATAACTTTTGGACATTCTCACCAAAGGATCGAGCAGTTGAGTTTTTTGAAAGAATAGTACTCGTTGTTCAAGCTCGGAGTGGGGAATACACTTGAGGAGGAGTGTGGAAAATAAAACGTCATTTATGTTCCATTTTCCTATACCTATTTAAATTTTCACTCCCCAAGTAGTTTAGATCCATTGTATAGCAAATAGAACGAGATCAATATATCTCAGGAAGTAGTGTTAGCTTAGTTGCTCTCCCTTATAAATTGCATCAGTCATTTATTATCATTGTAATTTTGTGAGATACCAATAAATGGAACATCATAAGACATGATAAGATAAGAAGTGTAATCAGTAGCGAGTGAATTAGAGTAGTCCCTATGGTAAAGAAGATAGTAGATACTTGTTGTAGATGGTTTGAAGTTTGAACATGTATGCAGAATACTTGTGGAAGCACCTGTAAAATGAGTAGACTAGACGAGGGATAGTCCAATTGGTAGACGGAGACCAAAGAAATAGGCCAAACTATTGAAAGAAGTTTAGAGGTAAATGGTCTATTTTTGGGCCTAATACATGTCAGGACTCTGGACTTTATGGTATTGACCTGTCCATGTGGCCAACTCTACCTAGTAGTGAAAATCTTGGTTGTTTAACATTTCCAACGACCATCTGCTTACATCTTCTACATGTGTAAATTTTGCACTCCTGAATTCATTAAGATCTTTTTCAATAATTTTCCGCAACAAAATCAGAGTTTTTTTTGTGGTTGAAAGAGGTCTGGGAAAGGGTTAGTAAATTCTTTATTAGTGATTCTCATCATCATTTTTTTTTTTTTTTTTGTATTATTGAGTAGCATACTGATATTGATCTGTCAATGCCGTATGATCCAGCATGCTTATTTTGTAAGTACTGAAAGTATATCAGCTCATTGATAATTTAGCTATATCTTCTACCTTATTGTTTGATTTCACAGACGAGTATTTTACCATACAAGCAGTTAGCCTCTGATTCCAGTCTTGTAATTTTTGCAAATTGCAATTCTAACAGGTTTTTGTGGAGAAACGGAGGAGGATCATTCTGACACATTGACTCTAGTAAAAGAAGTTGGTTATGATATGGCATACATGTTTGCTTATAGCATGAGGGAGAAAACTCATGCCCACAGAAACTATGTCGATGATGTTCCTGAGGAAACCAAGCAAAGGAGGCTAACTGAACTTATCGAGACTTTCCGTGAGAGCACAGGAAAGTGTTACGACGAACAGGTTGGAACTACACAGCTTGTATTAGTTGAAGGACCCAATAAAAGAGCTCCAGATACTGAACTAATTGGCAAGAGTGACAAGGGCCATCGGGTAATATTTGTCAATCTGCCAATCTCAGACAGGGAAGATGTTAATACAAAGAGAAATCCTGCGGTTGGCGATTATGTTGAAGTTCAGATAACAAGATCTACAAGGGCATCACTCTTCGGCGAAGCACTTGCTATTACTAAATTGAGTTCATTTTACAATAATTTGGAAAGAGAAGCTGTTGCTTGCAGCATGTAAAAGTAAAACTCTGCTGCATAAACAGTTTGTCGTCCCAATTTCTGGATATAGTCATCGTAATTTACCTCTTGTGGCGTTGTCTAAACATTTTATGAGAAAAATCCTGCAACTATGCAATGGAGTGAGACTATGAAATTTTCCACGAAAATGGTTTGAGTCTGCATCAAACTACAATGTATCACTGAGAACCTTATTGAAAACCTGCAATGCAACATCAAAACCAAATAGCCCAGGGGAGGATTGCTGTGATTTTTGTCTTTAAATATGTTGTTATAAGCGGGCTTTGATGAAGCACACGGAAGATTTAATATAGTCTTTGAATCATATTATTAATTTATTTGTTTAAATTTTACATCATAGTTCTTAGGAGTCTGATGTTATCACTCAATCAATCATCATATCAAGTAGTTTTCCTAGTTATCTATCCGACCACTTGTTCCTATGTTATGTCTCAAAGCTGCATGATGGAAAAAAAATTAGAAAACATTTGGATAATCTTATTTGAGGTTATCTTTTGACATGAATATTTATGTTAGTGTTTAAAAAAACATAAAAAAATAATTTCCTGATATGATTATAAGCATCTTTCAGCTTATTTTCACAAACTCCTCAAGATAACTTCATTTTATTAGTTGTTTTTAGTTTATGCTCTGTTTGTTTATCTCTATTACTTCATCAATTGTTGAAACAACTTACATATAAACTCTTGTATGTTGCTTCTACCCCAATTCTTTTCATGGATTGTATGCTATTTTTATAAGTTGTGTTAGCTTATGCAGAGTTTGCTCCAATTTTTTCACTATATACATCTTATTCTTTAAGTACTTGCTTAAATACAACCGTGTAATTAAGTTGTTTATTTAAACAAACCTTCAATTGAAAGTGAAAAGGGTTGGAAGGCATTGGCGGCCACCTGTTTCATATTTTAAATATGTTAAATGTGTCCTAAAAATTGTTTAAAGAATAAAAAAAATTAAACTTTTGCATAGAACATAATATTTTTATCGTTTTTTTATATGGATTTTTTAAATAATATTCTTAAACGCTTGCTTGTTAGCATCACACTTTAAATTTTTCATGTTATTGCAATTAGCAATTCTCTTTGGAAGGTGCAGAATGCATTAATCCTCAAAATGGTGACCAAACATTGATAGGAGTCCATTTTGGCAGTAGCTAGCATTGAAAGTCAAACTACATAGCATGGTCCTCTCTTAGCCCTAGGTCTCCCCCTCCCTCCTTTTGATTCACATGCAAAAATAAAACACCTAACTATTAAGTTCATGTTTTCGAGTCAAAAGTGTTTTTTTTGTTTTGTTAAACCCTTTATTTTTCAAGGAGAAATGATTTCGGTAATCTGGAATTTGACATTTTTCAAGGAAAAAAGACTTCGGTAATCTATAATTTGGCCGAAAGTTAAGTACAATCTAAACAAGAATTGTTCCATCCAAAAATAAACTCAAGTATTCTAAAATAATTTGTTTTTTGTGGAACTCGTTAAAATACTTTAGATCAATTGCTTGGTTTGAGTAAAAAAATGTTTGAAAAGAACAAAGTGCATAAGAAAGCTAGATAGTGTTGGGTGGTGTGGTGAAGACTGTGTAGTACTGATCTGATCAGCAACGACGATGCAGACTAGACGAAAGCACTAGTAATGGAAAAAGTGATAGATGGAAAAGATGTTAACAAGTTCAGTATTCTCCCTTCATTGGACCACAAGGTTTATCTCACGTGCACACTTGCAGCCTTGCCCAGGGTTAGTGCATGTGCATGATAGTACAAAAACAACACTATATTTTGGTATCTTTACAATTTTTATGATTCAATTGTGATTAATAATGATATATAGTTACAGTTTAATAATTCTGACACTCTTAGCAGATATATATATATATATATATATATATATATATGAGAAACAAATGGTAAAATGATTTATATTCCTTCCTCATCATCACGGTGTGACATTGACAACATGCATCTGCAAGCAAGAGCACTGAGCATACCACAAACTCAAAAACGATTAGACATTTCATTGCCACTCCTCTACAACTTCTGCATGCCAACACTCTCCAAACAATATAAAAGGCAAATGTTCATGTGTAGGAACATATGAAGCCTTGATGCTATATAGAAAGAATACTTATAAAGTGAAAGACAATGATATTAATTTCTTCATTAATTTGCTCTCATTTCACAAATCACCCAATATAAAAATTATAATATGGTACTAGAATCATCAACTACGGATATCCACACATCAAGTTCAACAGTTCAAACGTGAGTGAGTGGTATCATGGTTGAAAGATTGTGTTAGCTATATTGGAAAAGTTTGAAAAATCAACATCTTTCTACAAAATAACTTGTCTTGAGCAATGTTTTTTTTACCAATCTTGAACAATATTTATAATCTATTTTTATTTGAAGGAATGTTTTAGAATCTATTAAATTGTGGTTTAGATGGTGGCTCAGTCCTCGTGAGCTTAGCTTAGTTGATAGAAACAATACATAAAATATGCAAGGTCTGAGGTTCGAACCTCGACCACCACCAAAAAAAGATGGTGGCTCAAAATATGTCAAAAGAATTGAATATATTTTTTTTAGAGGAATCAAAAGAATTTAAAGTTGAGCTTCATTAAAGGTAGACACATCCTATTTTGTGCATGTGGTTCTTACCTAAATTGGGAACCCCTTTTGGCCTTTCAGTTAGGCATTGTGACTTTGTAATTGTTTTTTTTTCCTTCCTTCCTACATCTTGTGTCTTGCAAAGTTTTTTTAACGTTTTTTTTTTTATTAAAAAATCTTAACGTACTTTTTTGTGTGTGTAAACCTATTGTTTTTAGGGAAAAATCGTTATGATAAGCTAGAGTTTGATTGTGATGTAAGTAAAGATTGATTAAAAATTGTTTCACTCATAAATCAAACTGAAATTCTTCTAAACAATTCATCATATAGTAGAACTTTTTTTTTTGAAGGAAATCCGGTACAACTTATTAACCACTTAAACTCATTTATTTGGTTAAATCTTAATGTATCCGGATAGCATGTAATTTTAGATTAATATTTTCATACAATCAATGCACTAATAACTTAACTTTCAAAAAACGATCCAACAATGAGTTTGTTGTAAAAATATTTAGTAAAAAGTTAACTCTTAAACAATAACAATTTTTTACAACAAGTATTACATTATTACACTGATATTAATTTGAATTTACATTCAATCGGTTGTATTCTTCTATACATCCATGGTTTGAATCAGCTCACAGAATGGATATACGTGTATATATATTCTGGATAGATATTTTTTTTAGAGACATATTCTTGATAGATAAATATTAGATAATTAATTGTTAGATTAATATATTTTTCTTGGTCAAAGTTTTGAATTAAGGTCTTTTAACTATTTTTAAAAAATAGGCCAAAAAAATTGCTTAAAACTAACGATCAAACCAAGATAGTAATATCAAAAAGTTACAAAGTTAAAAATTGTATGCGCATAATAACTGAAAATGAAATTATAGATAAAAACACTCTTAAACATCAGAATGATTGAGTACTCACAAATTAGTTGAATTACACTAACCCTAAGGGGAACTATATATATAATAGGTAGCAATGGCGTGGATGAATTTGGACAAGATGTGGGTAACATCTGTCTAAATTGAGTGAAGACAAAATAAAAGGAACGTGGCTCATAAGATCATGCCCATCTCTCATTACATGGATGGATGCTTTGGAGCCCTAGATGACTACCTAGATTTTAAATCCAAAATATCCCTTCTATATCTATACTAATTTTCAAAAGTTGATATTTATTCCCTTAAAAAAAATGTTGATATTTATTATTCTATGATTATATTTATATAAATTGGTAAAAGAAAATATATTTTGATCAAAAGTAAAAGTAAAAGTAAATATATTTATTCGATAAAACAAAATGATTAATTATATTAAAATAAATTATATTAATCAAAATAAAATTTATATTTTAGTTATGTCATAAAACTGACATCTTTATCAACTACTATATTTTTAATATTCATTGAATACAAAAAATTTGTAACAAAATACATATGACAAGATTACTAAAATATTTTTTGTAACAACAATGTTAAATATCATTCGTAGCATCCTAAATTTTTTATTAAAATAAAGTAAAATAATAAAGCAAAACACTTTCGGAGGATTAGACCGATGCTCAAGATAACAATCAAGTGATTATACAACAATTGTCTCGTTAAAAAACTGTACCATAAAAATTAAAGAGTGCAATGCACAACAATAAAAATAACAAATTTCTTAATCACCATTGCACCCTATCAATCTGAAACGCAAAAGTTGCAATCTTGATTAGCACAATGATTATCTTCATGGATTTTTTTTTAGTCAAGTAACTTAACAACTAAAATTTCACATATTATGATGAATAAGTGGGGTATATGAGATATTTAAACCCCAACTCCTACACATATAATATAATATCTGGTCAATTGAGTTAAGTTGACGCGTAAACCTTCATACAAATTTAGATACGAATATACATGAGAAGTAAAATTGAAAATGAATATTCTATGATATGATAAGGAACATTGAAAATTACCGTATCTAGAATAGTACGTATTACTTTGTACCCAAAACTTAAAAAAGAATAAAATTACCTTTTTTTTTTATTGTTACTTAAAATATATATAATTTTTTGACTGAACTTTACAATAGATTATAGATTCCCACTCTTATTTATATATACTATATAAGTCCGGTCAAAAATATTTATACACTTTTTTTTATGAGCTAAAAAATATTTGTATATTTACTATAAGTAGATTGATCTCCAAAGGGAAGTTTCTTCCTAACTTAAATTCTTCTGACTTGTCTTTATTCCTCTCTTCTCTCCCCTCCCCTCATCTTTTTCTATTTCACTCCCAAGAAACAAACAAACAAGAGTGTTGATCGGTCAAGTACAGCAAAACAGGTAGCTGGAACCCTTTATATATACATACAAAATCCAGTCTGAACTTATATCTATATTTATAGCCACCTTTTCAGAGTCATATATATCTTCTAAGTACGTGCTAGTTTATCGAAAATTATGGAATGGTTTATAGGTGTATGTGTGAGCATAATTGTATTGTTAATGAGTTTGTGGTTTGTGAAGAAGGAGAAGAATAATATTACGGTAAGAAATGGAATTAAAATTCCAAAAGGAAACTCAGGTTGGCCTTTACTTGGAGAGACTCTTGACTTCATTGCTTCTGGCTATTCTTCTTGCCCTGTCACCTTCATGGAAAATCGCAAGTCTATGTAAGCCTTAATAATTTATTTAATTATCCTTATTATTGTTAATTACTATATTATTTTATTTGATCCCTTCTATCACAAACATGGATGATATGATTTTGATTTATGATTCTTAATTGTAGTATTTTGCTTTTTCATATTCTCATATCCTTTCATAATTTCTCCACGAGGTCAATGGCATGCATGCTCACCAAATAGTGAAATTTGAATCTTATTATTTGGAACCACAAAAATTTTAGTCTTAATTAAGAACCATAATAACTATTGACACCTAATTAGAACTTATATAAATTTTTATGATATAACTTTGACCTCATTTATTGAAAATTTTGGATTAATCTTTGCCACAAAGTGACTATATTTAAATTTTCAATGAAAGATGATTGTCGGCGGTCAAAATTTTGGCGCATTTCACGTAGCATATTGGTCTAGATGTCAAGTATCCAATTTTTCTTTTAAAAAATATTAAAATTTGTATTATAATCTAAAACGATCTCGATTCAATGGATACAAATATGTGCTAACGGCATGAATCCATAAAATTTGGAATCCAATTTCATTTTGAATCTAGTGATCGCAAAGTGGCTGGAAAGGGTACTTCATTTTTTTGACAGAAGGAAAGGCTACTTCTACCAATAGC
>Ga0315913_1002069_pt1 | contig 23093 bp, 14 predicted proteins | sample MpolsnodulesMG_FD_207736 | JGI IMG/M metagenome (GOLD analysis project Ga0315913, IMG submission 207736) | Medicago polymorpha root nodule microbial communities from Los Angeles, California, United States - small nodules | ecosystem: Host-associated > Plants > Roots > Nodule | place: USA...
AACTTTCATTCTTCCTAGGAATGGAATTTGTGAAATTGAAAGTTGGGATGGTGATGTATCAGCAAAAATATATACATTGGTGAATTGCTGGTTAAGTTTGAAATGAAAGATTGCAATTCAGTTTCAAATCCATCAGAAACAAACTCAAAGCTAGATGAATGCAGTGAAGAAGAAAAAATGGATTCTACAATGTTCAGGAAAATTGTTGGATCTCTGAGATACCTATGTAATAACAGGCCAGATATTTGCTACTCAATGAGTGTGATTAGAAAATTCATGCATGATCCTAGGAAACCTCATCTGATAGCTGCTAAGAGGATCCTTAGATATGTTAAAGGAACTATGGAATATGGTTTGTTATTTTCTTAAGGAGCTAAGAGTGAAGTGAATGAGCTCATAGGTTATTCAGATAGTGATTGGTGTGGAGACCTAACTGATAGGAAAAGCAGTTATGATTAAGGGGGAGTATTAGAATAGTAATCAATAACTGAAGAGTGCTTCTGAAGTAGTACTTCTAAAGTGAAGTTTTTGAAGAGTGCTTCTGAAGTGAAGCTTCTAAAGTGAAGCTTCTGAAGTAGTGCTTCTGAAGACAGATTCTGATGTCTTCAGAATCACAATGTAGTTAGTTAGAGGAATTTGTTACAACATCTAGTTGTATATATATATACTCTCTCACGTGTTGTAAATAAATAGTTGTGTGAATCAATAAAAATCCTCCATTCATTATTTCTCTCGTTTCAATTCTTCATTTTTCTGTTAGTTATTCATCTTGCTCAAAACAACTTATTTTTAATAAGCACTTTCGCTGCGCATAGAACAGAGTGATTGAGAGAAAAAGAAATAAAATAGGAATGAATGAGAGAGAAATATTATACAAAGTGATGTTTGTTGGGATAAGAGAAAAAGTAGGAGGGAAAGAAGGATTTGAAAAGTTTTGAAATTTGAATTTTGAAAGTGAAGAGGAAAAATGTGTGATAGTGATATTTTATTGTTTGTATTGTGTGAATGCTTAAAGTGGCAAAAAAAATTATTGTTTAATGGTGATGTGACATTAAGTGACTTGAGAATTTGACACCTAGGATTGGTGCAAGATTTTTTGCTATTTGTTGTTTCATATTATTAAGATATGTGCAGCATAATAAGAGAAGAGCCTATGCTTGGTTTGCATTTTCCATCACTTCTTTCCTTCACACTCTCCAAAATTTCTTCAAGGATTCATTCAAAGAGTAATTAAAATCCATGGAAACATCTCATCCACTTTTAGTTGTAAGTTTTTCATATAGTTGGTTAGTAAACCTTAAACCATCTTCACTAGAAGAAAGCCTTGATGATGATGATGATGAAGCTTCTTCCTTCATTGAAATGGATCCAAGAATGTCACCTTCTAGAAGATTTTTCATAAACTCACAAGATTTAAAATTTGATTTTCCAACTTCACAACATTCCCCCCTTACAACTCTTGTTGATGCAGATCAACTCTTTTCAAATGGTTACTTAATACCCCTTTTTGTTGAATCATTGAATATTGAACCATATGAATATGATTCATTAAATTCAAAATCAAATTCAACTTTACCTTGTTCATCCTTACATGTTCCAAAAAAAAGTGGTTCCTATAGAAAACCCTAGAACTCCTTCTTTGAAAAGGTGTAGAACATTATCAAGGAGAATGTTTCAAAAGTATTTGAATTTTTAAGCCCTTTGTGTAGAAGATTGAGGGGTCAAAAATCAGGATCAAAGCATGGAAATGTTGTGAAAAGAACTCAATCAGTTAAGAATATAAGAAGAAATTATTGTGAATCATCTCCAAGAGTGAGTACTGCTTATTCTTGTGATTCTGATAGCTCAATTTATGAAGCTGTTCTTCATTGCAAAAGATCCATTGGTATGTCCAAAAAAAATCTAAATTTCATGTGTATGTTAATAGATAGAGTTAATAAGTTATTAACAAATTTTTTGAGACTAATAACTTTTTTCGCTTGATTTATTGCAGAAAGAATGAGTTAAGCATGCTAAAGTGCACATCAAGGTTTTGAAAAAGGTTTGTAAACACCATTTAGGCTGTGACATCAAGAATTTAGATGTCTCTACCGCGCAATATGAACATAATCGGTACATATAGGGGCAATTTTAATGGCCAATTTCGGTCGCATTTAATGGCCAATTTTTGCGGATGTCTAAAAGATTGTTCGACTGAAATTTAAAATTTTGGTGCAAGAAAATGAAAGGGGTCATATAGGGGCGGCAATTTATGATGTGTCTAACACATCCTCTCCTCTGCTGGAATAACAATGGTGTATAGGAAATAAGTATATGGTTGGTGAGGGATTGTTCAAGCTTTGCCATAAAATTTGGGAAAGAAAAACGATTGCACAATTTTGTTTTTATTTTGGTTTGTTAATATGGAAATAATTTGTATACAATAAAATAGAATCAGCATTCGAATATCATTGAAGTTGTTCAACTGATTTTTGGATTGGAAATGTATGTTAAAGATGAAATTGATGAATCTATGTGTTATGTGTATGTAGTATATTTCCTCTTTCTTGAAAACTGATGAATCAATGCCAAAAAAAAAAAACGTGCAGGGACCAATACTAAAATTTGGTGAAAGTATAGAGACTAATCACATATTTCAGCCTTTTTTTCTTCTTCATGTGATCTAAGAAAGAGGGAAGTTTCCCTGCAATCTGGAAAGGATTGTCACTTGCAAAAAATATGATAATAAATGTACAAAACTATTGGATTGTGTTGCATGTAGATATTTTAGCACGTATCTTTAATAAAGTCTAGATATATGTATGATGTCTATTCTAGTACTCTTATTTTTTCTAACACACTAATTAAATTTGACTCCACCTTAGGCACCTATATCTCCTTAGTCAATAGTTGTATTTCCCATTTTTTACATGAGGGATTGGACTGTCTTTCAAATGGAAGACTACTAAAATCATTCACCATGATTGCAAGGTTTTAGGATCAATCAAGTGCAGCGATACCATTGGTTGTAACAAAGGATTGATTTTGTGAATTTTGAGGAAGAGTAGATAGCAAAAGATAGAAGAGATTAGAGAGCGTTAAGGGAGAAAATAAACTTGTATATTAAAATATTCTATAATACAAACACATGTGAGAGCTTAACTATTTTTTAGTGAGCTGTTATATTAATTATTGGTCTTTTCTAATACTTCCCTAAAATTAGAGAACATGACATGACATGTTGAATAATGATGTATCCAAGCATTTGGAGCCACGTCGCTTTCACGTCTCTAAGGAAGAATTTTTTTTATTACAGTTTGTTGGATAAAGGAAAAGAGTTGCTTTTTCAAATAAAATTACCTTAAATAAAATTCAATAGAAAATCATGTCAAGTGATGTAGAAACGTGACACTTTCATCCTAGAGACGTGAGACATTATGCAAATTTCACATCAAATGTTATATCTTTATTTAACATATCACATCAGACTCTCTAATTATTGAACCTAACATAGATATTTTAATTATTTTATTGATACATTACCGTTTCAGGGACAAAATTGGCTGCTCACTCTCTCAGAATACATTTGAATTTTGATTCATTGAGTTGGAAGAAGAGTTTACAGGACATAGCTCGTCTTAAGATTTTTTTTGGTTGAAGTAAACTTAGAATCTCATGAAAACCATATCATGTTATAATTAATGGATTAACATATTAGGTTAACATATATCTTAACAACTTATACATTGAGGATTTATAACCAACATTGATCATTTTCAGCTAGTATCAACATCGATCCTGGTTGATATATATATATATATTGAATATATTTTGATTAAAGATATGCTATAAACTCATTTGCGTGTCTAAAAAAAATAAAATCATAATTTCAATTTCAACTATTAATGTACTAACTATTTATTAAATAGAGGCCGATAGTTCATGTAAATTGATATTTCAAATCCTTTATAATACATCAAATTGTTTTGCTTCCTCGTGAATATAACAAGTCCATGATATGATATAGCATATATAGATTAGTACTATGATATAGCTAGGAACAAATATCACAACTAGAAAAAGCAAAATTAGTGACGGAAATTAGTGACGGAAAAAATGAAATTCCTCACAAATTTCTTGGTCGCAAAATTTAGTGACGGAATTAGAGAGAGATTTTACGTTTCCCTCACTAAATATCCCTCACTAATTTTTGTTTTTTTAGTAGTGTATTCTAACAAAAGCAAAGGACAATCATATTGTAATTCTAGGTCACCCAAAAGACAAGCAACTTCTACTAAAGCACATCTTTTATGTTGGTTTCTACCACAAGCTTGTCACTACAAAAGGCATATACTTCCATTTTGAAATATACTTTATTAGTTCGAAACTGTTAAAAAATTATTGCACCTTCAAAAGAAGTAGCTCCTCCAAAATGTGAATGCCTTATTAGTTTTCTACAAGCTAATGACATTTGGAAAGCTCTACATTGTAGGCATTCCTTTTTGTCTAATCTTATGTTTGTATTTAAGGTCAGTAAGAGTGTGACATTGGATGAAAAAAATGGATGTTGATCACTATATAAATGAGATGCAGCGTCTAACTGATTCCTTTTGTCTCAATGTGATGTTCTTCGGGTTTGCCTCATAACCCATCGCTTTAAAGATTTCATTCTATCCATGTCAGTCATGGTTTTCAAATTGCAATTGCAATTGTGGTTTCGAGCAAAACTTTTATATTGCAATAAAAATGTAGTCGATATTGTGGTTGCAATACCTTTATGAAGATCCCGGTTAATAAGTTAGCCTATTGTTAGACATAGACAAGAGGTGCTAGTAGAAATGTCAATGTTTTTTATGCCTATTATTTCTACTTCTTTTTTGTCTTCCTAGCTAGCTAACTTATTGGATTTTATAATTTGATGTAAGGAATACACAATATATGTAGTATATTTATTTCCCTAAAAAATAATGTAGTATATTTATTAAATCGAGGTCCATATTTCATGTACTAGTTACAAAAATAGGTCGTCACGAAATTGTCGCAACATATACTCCCTTCGATCGCAGATTTATTGAATAATTAATGCATTTGGTCACATTTATAAACCAGATACATTAATTATTCAATGAACTTAAAAAGTTGTTTTTGGTTTATAAATGCAACCGGAAGAAGTATACTATTAGATACAAAATTAGTTATATTAGTTGGTTGTCATTCATATATAATTTACCTTAAATTTGTTGTCCAAGACAAATGGTGAGCACCTAATGCTATGATTCTAAGGGTGTGTTTGGAAGGAGGGTTTAGGAGGAAAAGGGAGGGGAGGGTTTATTTTTCATTTTTAAATTACTGTGAATACAATCATAATGACATTTTAAGACACCCTAAAATACATCATTATGGCATTTTAAGACACCCTAAGAATACAATCATAATGCAATTCTAAGACACCCCAAAAGACGGGCAACCTCTATTTAAGCACATCATTACATCGGTATCTAACTCAAGCTAGTCACCAGAAAAAGAAGATATATACATCCTCTTTGAATTATACTTAGAATCTGTTAAAAAGCAAAAGCAGTAGCTCCTTAGAAAAATGTGAATGGTTTTGAATGAGTCCATCTTTACTTCATTTAAGTTTGCTCAATTTATTCCATTTTAAGTAATAGATGTGTGATATGTGGAAAAAATAAAACAAAGGGCGGAGATTAAGACCTAAAAACATGAAGGACACAAGATAGTTTTGTAACTCTCACTTGTTTCTTTACCAAAAAGCCAACTTGAAACAAAAGTGTAGTTTTGTAACTCTCTTTTAATTAGTTGAAACAAAAATGAACCCCTTTCACAAAAAAAAAAAAAAAAAAAAAAAAAACAAGAAAATGCAATGTTTACATCGGAATCCATCGAAGCGGATTGGTTTACATGGCATAGAACTTCTATTCATAGGGAAAAAAAACGTTAAAAATCATTAAAAACGTATCGGCAAAATAAAGTACTTTGTAGAACAAAAAGAAAGTATGGTCGTTTAGTGAACCAACGATAACAAACGTGTGTTATATATTCATTTAAAAAATAAAATGAGATCAAATTTAAATATTTAGCCTTTGCTTAAAATTTGTTGAGAAATGTTAATGTGTGCCCTAATGTGCCCTTAGGGCACAAGATATATATCTTAAAACATAGTTAAATACTAAATTTTTTTTTTGAAGAAGGCAAAATGGAATTAGATTAAACACCGAGAGTAATTCATCTCGAACAAGGTGTGCAAAAAGAATCACTCAAAAAAAATACAAGATATGTATTTGTTCCGAAAACACAACAAAACGGAAATATGACAAAAAGACTACTCCCTAACATCCATACAAATTAAAGGGTGCCGCCGCCAGTCATTATAACTGAAAGCTGAAGTTAGCCTATTCACCCTTAACCAAGAAAAAGATACAAACTTTACTTTGTCTACTAATTGAACCAAATCTAGTGCTTTGGTTTTGAAGATCCTATTGTTTCTTTCCTTCTAAACTATCCAAACGCATGCATGCCAGATCCCTTTGAAGAATGAATGCGTAAATCGCGGTAACCCCGCCAAGTGACCAAACTGAAATAGATGCTCACGAACAGAGTCTGGAGATATGAATGAGATGTAGAGCCACTGATAAACCCCGTGCCAAATGCTGCCAAAAATGTCACATCTGAAGAGATGTCTTGTCGTTTCTGTACACCAGCAGCCACCTATGTAGAAAATGTCGTCATGATGAAGAATTCTCCTACCGAGAAGTTTATCTTTGGTAGGGAGTATGTTGCGTAGGAGCCTCCAAACAAATATTGAAACCTTTAACGGAACTTGCTTCGGCCATGCTGTATCGAGAAGTCCGCGCTCCAGAGAGGTGTCAGATAGCGTTAGATACTGATAAGTCCCCTTAACGGAATAACCATTAACAGGATCCAGAACCCACCGCCACATGTCAAGAACATGATCTTGCAAAACAAAATTACACAACAAGGAAGAACACTCTGTAACTAACTCATCTTCCCACGCCAAGAGACGCCTCCGCCATTCACTTGCGTCACCTCCATCCGCCCACCCTTTCCTAGCAATCTCCCTCACCATCACCCCCTTATTTTCAGCCAAGTCGTACAAGCGAGGAAAACGCACGCATAAAGGTGCGCCCCCCACCCAGTTGTCCAGCAAAAAATAGGTGATGCTCCCTCTACCAACCACTCTACGAACATTCTCCTCAAACCAACTCCCCTCCCCAAATCTGACACCACTTCGGATACCGGAGATCATCCTCCACCACAGAAAACTATCCCCCCTTCCTTCAACCGCCCTCCTACCTCCTTGTACCTAGCCTTTAAGAATCGATACCATAACCCCTCCCTGTCCACTAAAATACACCAACACCACTTCCCTAGTAAAGCAACATTAAATTCCCTTAACCTCTGGACACCTAACCCACCCTCCTCCTTCGACAGACAAACAATATTCCAGTCAACCCAAGCAATTTTTCTAATATCCTCACACCCCCCCTCCCAAAAAAAAAAATTAAATAAAGATTCGATAGAAGAAATTATACCTGTGGGGACCTTGAAGAAGGAAAGAAAGTAAATCGGAACAGATGACATGACATATTTCAGAAGAATCAGACGACCACCAAACGACATAAATTTGCTTTTCTAGTTCGACAATCTAGAAATGATACAGATCAAAATCGGTCTCCAACAATCTAGTTTCCGCAGATCCCCACCTATAGGCAGCCCCAAATACACAAATGGAAAGGTTCCAACTCGACAATTTAAAACCCGAGCAGCCTCAGACAACCAAGAATCTGAAACGTTAACTCCCGTAAACATGCTTTTGTGAAAATTAACTTTCAGCCCAGACAGTTGCTCTAATATCAACAACACGGCCCGTATAGAACTCACATTCATCAAACTCTTTTGTCCAACTATTTAAGGTTGTGAATGCACAATTTCCAAAGTTAAATTTCTACATTCAGTTTCTTATCTTGTGCCCTTAGAGCACAAGTTAGCAAGACCCAAATTTATTTTAAAATAATAGAATTGGTTTTTTAATAAAAATAAGCTTACTAGCTTACTCCTTCAAGTTTTTAGGTGAGAGTAAGTTAGCAACCCTCATTTTTGTTTATCTCAAATTATTTGTCTTTTTATAATACTATTACAACATTTATTATTCTTTTTCATTAATCTATTTTATTTATTGTATTTTAATCGGTTAACTACTCCAATACTAATAATCATTTATGTAATAAGTGTGCAAAACTCAATAAGAACACGAAATTTGAGACGGATGAAATATTAAAAATGGTTCCAAAAGTTATGGGGTCCTACTTATGATGGATATGCTTAAGGGTAAATTATTTCTACATGGAATCTAACCAAAAAGTCAGCTGGCCAAACTTTAGCCTTTTAGAGTGGTTAACTTAAATGATTTGGCTAAGAGCTAGAAATCTATCGCATGCAAGCAAGAGTGAGAAGGGGACATAGACAAGATGTGTTAGAAAAATTGACAATGTTAGTCAAAATGTGTGCAATATCGATAGAATTTTATAATTTCTGTAGTTGATATATATATGCACACAAGTTAATCAAAATGTGTGCAGCATGATTAGAGAAGAGCCTTTGATTACATTAACTAAAATTGTCTTTAGATTCATTTAATCAAAACGCGCGTCTGTCCAGAAGCTTAGAAAAGCAGCTTCATAAAAATCACGTTAAAAGCTCATTGGGACGCGAGAAAGACTGCACAAACGTGACTCCAAACACGGGCTAAATTAACCCATGGAAACCTCTCATCCTCTTTCAATTGAAAGCCCTGATTGCGGTGGTGATGCATACCTCCGGTGCTACCACGACCTCCGGGATGCGCTGTGTAAAGGAGGAGAAATTGGAGATGATTTGTCCTGTTTGTAAAGATTTCAACACTGCTACTGTGACGGTGGCGGTGAACACCGAGATCGATAGTTGTCATTAGGGGTGTTCATGGGTGGGTTTGGGTTGGGTTTGGCCAAACCCAAAACCAAACCAAATCTGGTACCAAATATGGTACTCCAGTTAGGGTGCGGAAAATAACCACCGTTATACTATTTGGTGGGTTTGGGCAAACCCACTAAATTTTTGGTTGGGTTGGATTGGGTAATGGGTTACCCAACTTATTTTTTATTTTTTTAATATTAAATGACTAAATGACAAGTCCTCATAAATTTGTTTTAAAATAGTACTCTACTTTTTAATTTTCTTTAAAAAAATGTTTAACTTATTTTACTATAGTTTTATGCATCATAGAATATGAAATAATAAACTCCATCATAAAATACTTGCAACAAACTAAAGTTGCATGACATAAAATTGCATTAGTATCAAAATAACCAAAAAGTGCAACATATTAATTTGTAACTCTAGTATGTTTTGATTTTCAACATATAGGGTACAATGTGTATGTTTGTAAAATATAACTTTCTTCTACCCTATGAAAATAAAATAAAAAAATATTAACATTATTGGATAAGTGAGTTTTTTGGGTTTAAGTCTCGTTTTACTCGAAACTCATTTATTTTTATGGGTTTTTCATTTTTAGAAACCATACCCACTCAATTACTCAACCCATTTTTTTTTTTGTTTTTTTTGGGTTGATCCAACCCAGGAACAACCCTAGTTGTCATGGTAAGGATGTTAGAGTTTGAACAAGAACAACAAAAAGAAAAAGATGAAGAAGACTAGGAAGAAGATGATGACAATAAAGAAGATGGGAAAGTACTCTAATAGTGATGTGTTGTTGAACAATGAGGAGAAGAAGAAGAAGGTGAACGTAAAAAAGAAGAAAAAGATGAACGTCTTCAACTGTGAGTTCACTCGCGGAGGAAGTAGTTTATCATGAAATATAAGTTAATCTTTTTGTTATATGATTTTTGTTTACATTATCTGAATATTCATGGTTAATGATGGTAAAATTGATGGAATTTATACATAAAATATCACCCGGTTTGAAGAGAGAAGAAGAGAGTTCTGAATAGGGAAGAGGAGAGGGAGGGAAGAAGGAAGGGAAGAAGAACGACAAGGATATTTTAGTCATTTTGCGCGTCTGTTGTTTCATTAAGGGTAAAATGAGAAGTTCACATGTAAAAAGTTGAGTCAACGAGGTGCTTATCCAGTCAGTTAGAGCCACGTGAGCGCCACATCAGTAATCACTTGCCACATGTGCAATCAGAAGTAATTAGGATCAATTTTAAATGATTAGAACTTGCAGCGAAATTTTGGAAGGATTAGTAGGTACATGGACTAAAATTCAAGCGCCTATTTGCAAGGACTATAGACATATTTAAGCCAAATATAAATCATTAGTACTCTTTAGTAAAATCACAATTTCAACAAATTTACAAATTAAGATGGTTGAAAAAATTGATGAAATGTTTGAAGTGAATGGTAAACTAGAACATGTTGTTGTTCAATATTTATTGGCAAAAGAAACATTTTTTGTGGGCAATGCATTACAAGAAGGCAAATGTTATTTGCACAACCCAAAGTTGTTCGACAACCGTATATTACACCTTTCCATCTACCTTTTTTTTTAGGGAAATGTTAACTTGTGCCCCTAGAGTACATGTTAAGAATTCCACTAATAGAAATTATGTGTTGGAATTTGTATTAATTTATTGATCAAAATGTTTAATATTATTTTTTCCATTAAATTCTTACCATTAATGGAATGAAATTAATGTTTAACATATGCGCTAAGGGCAAAAGTTAATATGACCCTTTTTTTAATATTATTTGTTTACATCTCGATTTATGTATCAGACTTAAATTTTCACAAAACATATACGGTGTGCATAGGACAACCATTTTTAGTTGTTAATATATCACACCTCTTAGAAGAAATCACTACTAAAGCCTATTTTAACTTTTAATATAAACAATTATTTGTGGGGTCATTATTTTTTTTGTCATAAGTACCATATCAAAAAGTTAAATGTTGGTAACCAAAAACAAATCTGAACAGCTGAATTAAAGTATTAATATATCAATGGTTGAAAATTGAACTTTCCCATGGTGGAAAAATCTTTTTCTTTCTCATTCTAAATGCACTCTCACAATTAAACCATGAACTTATCACATTAAAATCATGAGAACATAAACATTCACATACTCAAAGTCATAACAAGAAGATAGAACACGAAATTATCATTACTTCATCATCAAATTTCATGAATTTCATTCATGTTAGCTTAAAACTCAAAAAACACCAATTCAACATACTCAAACATGGATTTTCACACATCAACAACATGGTTTTACAACTTTTCACATACCTAAAATAACCAAAACAACTAGAGCACGAAATTGACATTAATTCATCACAAAATTCATGAAAGTGAAAAAAATCATACAACCCGCATCTACTCAATTGCTCATAAATCCCATATGGTGAAAATAATCTAACCCCCGTATCTCTTAACTTCCAAAGCTAGCTTCCTACAAGCTTGAATCTCACTTTTCCCTTTGGGTTCTTGAGTTTTCCTCCTTTCTCTCTAGATCCCCTTTTCCTTCTTTCTTTCCTCTTGCTTGTCTCTTTCTCAAAACTTAACAAATGATTTTCTAACCCTAAATTATAAAGACTACCACTTATTTATATCCACTTGTTTTGGGTTTGGTTCATTTAATTCTTATTGAGCTTAGTATCTATTTTTCTTCATAAAGAAAACACTACACAATTACTTCACTTAAATCGCCATTTTACTCTTACACCTCTATTCTCTTACACTCTGTTTGGTAAGCATGAAATAGGAAAGAGAAAAATAGAGGAGAGAATATATGGAGAGGAGAACGGTCTTTCTCTCGTTTAGTGTAGAAGAGAAATTGGGGAGACAGATAAAAATACTATGGGTCCCACCTTCTTTTTCTTCTTCGCTCATGTGGGAAGAAAGAGGGAAGATTAGCAATTTTTGGATGTTAATTACTTATATTTTTTTGCTCGTGGTTTTCTTTTTTTAGGAAAGGAAAGTTGATGAGGTTGTCTAATTAATTATAATATTAATTTAGTCAAATTAATTAATAACTAAAATAATTAAATTATTTAATTTAATTAACATTTTATTTATTTATTAAGTAATATAACAATTATTTTAATTATTCTAGTTATTTAAACGTCTCATAATTAAATCAAATAATAGAATTAATTAAATCATTTTTATGTGAGATTTTTTATCTCAAGGGTATTTTCATACTTTTCGGTATTATCAACACTTCTCTCTTCTCTATTTCTTGTATTATTCTCTTATATCAAACAACCCATAAAATCTACTCTATTTCTCACATTTTACTCTCTTTTCATACTCTCTCTTACCCACTTTTCTCTTCTACACCAAACACACCCTTACTTCCTCAAAGTTTATACTAACTTCACAAAAATACCCTCCACTCATAAATTACTAAAATACCTTTTACTCCTTAGTTCATAGTAAAAATCAACTAACCCATCAATTCAATCACATCAAATAAACAGATAAATAATAAATAACTAAATTAATAATAAACTAAAAATCGGGATGTTACACATGCTATCACTTGTTTACAAAACGCCAATTTAGTTGGAATATATGAATAATACATAAACAATAATAACATCATTAGTCTCCATTTACAAGCATCCTCATAGTTTGTCATCAAGTTGTACATCATCTTTTAGACACCATTTACACATGATATACATCAAGTCCCAATATCACCACTTATATGCAAATGTACTTCATTCCTATCATCTATATGCATGCCAATACAAATTTCTATTCGTCATTTTATTGTATGTCAGAGTTGTATTACTGGACATACAATCGTCATTCGTCATTTTCCTAAATATGATATGATGCATGAAGAAAGACTTTGATCTTCATATTTGTGAAGATTCATCTTCTTCTGAAGATGTCATTACTCCTCCACTGCAACTTTGCGGGGAGACTGATTGCAGATCGATCTCCGACGAATAATCCAACCTACTTCTAATTCTTCTGAGGATTCTGTTACTCGACCTGCATCAGAGTATTTTAAAGTTCAGATTATATTTCGTTTTTTTTTTTACTTTTTATCCTTTGATAAACAATTTTAAGTCTTGTGTGTAGTTGAAAACATTGATACTTCGTAGATGGTTGGCAGAAAACCGATCATCTAAGCACGGTTAGTTTTAATTTTGTTTTATGGAATTAGAGTTTTCGTACTTATGCATGAATGTCAATAAAATAATTAATGTGGCATATGACACTGTTAAGTTGTTAATGCAAATAAAAATTTGAATCTATAAAAATTACTCCATAATGCAAATAAAAATTTGAATCTATAAAAATTACTCCATAAAATAGTAAGTGATTGAATGTTTAGGTTTTTAACTGTGTAATACAGCAATATTTTTTATGAAAAAGATGCAATTGACAATTTGGCATATACACCATTCCCTTTGTTTTCATTTTCAGAAGTTAGTAAAAATACACTAATCTAAATGTGAAATAAAAGTGGGAATTTATTCATGATAGTAATGTACGGTAATGAAGGCTAACTAAAGGTCGCAATTTAGGCGACTAAGGCGAACCCGCAATTAAAGCAGAATTTCCAACATAAGTATATGTCTGGTTTAGCGTTTGGATGTTCCAAAATTTATTCTATAATGATATATAGTTGATTTTGACGTGTTTGGTTGCTCTCAATTATAATTAATTTTGACTTCAAAGTTAATTCTAATCCAAAGCTAGAAATTAAAGTTTTTGATTCATGAATTGATTTTTTCACTTAAACTTATTGTTCAACACACTTTGAATGTATCCAAACACTAATCTCTTTACCCCTAATTCACTTTGAATCAGTATCAATTTCATATAATTAAATCACTTAAAATTAAGTTTTGTTTAACATAAACACCCAATAAATAAAATCTACTTATAAATTCAATTAAAAATAGTTTGATGGATATGCTCTCATAACGTTGGCTAAGATGCCAATATTTTTCTGCAATACAACTAGCTCGATGTTGGAGTATCTTTGGGTCAATTTTGATTTCCTCCTTCGTGAGTAATGACTGTGTACTAAACATTAGGTTTTACTTTTGTCTATGTAAAAGGAAAACCCTTGCATGTGTTGTGAAGCATGTAGAAAAACTAGACCCCGACCCGTGCGATGTAAGGGTTTGTTTCGAGTTTCATATATAAACATCAGTTTGATTATATTATTAATCGTCGACATGTTTAAATGTATTATGTATAACATTTCAATAAAGACTACAATGATACAATTGAATAAATCAAATTAAAATCATTTTCAATATAAAAAATCAAGCAACAACATTTGTAGTGTTCAGGTTGGAGAAAAACTACCTGGATATAATAATACTTTGAGTTGGAAAGTTTCCCTATTTTTAAGGTTTAAACCACCCAATTATAAATGAAGCATTGACAATTCTATCCAATTTCAAAAAACCGTGAAGATGCTAAATTTGAGAAATCAAAGATTGACAGACAATAGAAAACCGCACACTTCTAAGTTTAGATCGCGAAAGAAAGAGGGGAAAAAGAGGAATCAAAACCGTTTGGAAAAAAGAAAAAGGGATTAACTGTAATTTTAAAGAGGGCGTTTAATATTTCATATCATGTAGTCTAAGCTAAATTATGACATGAAAATAGCAAGTGGTCTGGTGTTTTTTATTTCTTTTTAGTTGTGTTTTTTATTATAATTGCAAACGTTGTATTTAATTTATTATTTTTTTGGATATTTGATTTAGGTAAAAGTGAAAAATATAATAAAATAAATTAATTGGATATTTTATTTTAAAATACTTTTTACTATTCCATTTAATATGACAAAATATATCGTCTAAAAACAAAAATTAATCTAACAACATGATAAAATATATTAAATAAAAACTATAATGACTCATTCTTTTGAATTAATCAGACAAAATTAAGGTGTGACAATCTACAACTTCTTATTATGAGAAACACGTAAAAATTAAAATAACATATATTTTAGCCAATTTAAGTCACCAAAAACACGAACCATGTGACAGTTTGATAAAGAGAGAAAATATCATGGATTTTACTATGACTATATTGAACATTAACTTTAGGAAGATGGCCTTATATTGTGGCATGGAATAATTTGACAAGAAATTCAAGCACTTCCTTATAGCTTTCTTCATTGTAAATTAATAATTAATTTCTCATTGAAGGATAGTGGGTTCACTAGCACGATGTAGCCTATAGGGTTGTCTCCCATTAAACTCTCGATATCATGTTGAATACGAGAGAAAATAGAGAAATGTGTTTAAAATTGTGTCTAATAACATTATCGACGGTCAATTATACAGTTATAAAAGAAATATTCTACGTAATAATTTATTAGTTATATTAGTTGGTTATGAAACACAGAAATTGATACAGACACTAACACGCTGACACCGTTAATAATTTCAAAAAAAATCATATAATTCAATATAATTATATGTGTTGGTATTATGTCAGTGTCAAACACAACATATGTCCGACACCAAGACACGTCTAATTCAAAGAGTATCCATACTTCATACCTGGTTGTTATTCCTATGTAATTTACCTTTGTTCTCCAAGACAAATGGTGTGCACCTAATGCCATGATTCTAAGAGTACAATCATAATGCAATTCTAAGCCACCCTAAAAGACTGGCAACCTTTACTTAAGCACATCATTATGTCGGTATCTAACTCAAGCTTGTCACCAGAAAAGGAAGATACATCCTCTTTGAATTATACTTAGAATCTGTTAAAAAATCATTATACCTTAAAAAGTAGTAGCTCCTTGGAAAAAAAATGTGAACGGTTTTGGATGGCTTCAAATAATGCCACATTAACCTTTTTCTACAAGTTTATAGCATTTTGCAAAGATCTATGTTATAGGCTTTCCTTTTTGTTTAACTTCACCTTAAAGATTTCATGCGGAGTTGTGCTTTGTTGCAAAACCTTTATGTTGTGAGAAAATGTGATTATGTGGTCAAAATTGTTAATGTGATGTCGTTATGAATACCTCAAATTTTAGATAGATGCTCTTTAGACACCTAAAATTTTCACTTTCTTAAAAATAGTTCATCAGAAGTTACAATTCGATCTGATTTTACACATAAAAATAGTTGATTGTGAGTTACTACTCGATCAAGAGTAAAATTGATATATCGCAATTGTAAAAAATTGGACCATCTACATGGTTACGGATCTCAAATTTAAATTATAATGTGGGTTAAATTCTCACGAAAAAAACATAATTCAAAATGGTCCCAAAAGCTATGGGGTCCAACTTCGATGGATAAGCACAAGGGTAAATCATTTCTATATGGAAGCTTACCTAAAAGTAACCTGGCCAAACTTAAGCCTTTTAGAGTGGTTCACTTAAATGATTTGGCTAAGAGCTAGAAATCCATCACATACAATCAAGAGTGATAGGGGGACATGGACAAAATGTGTTAGAAAAAATGACAATGTTAGACAACTATTATTTCTACTTCTTTTTTGTTTTCCTAGCTAGCTATATCATTGAATTTTATTTTATAATTTCAGTAGTTGATATACACACACATACACAAGTTAATCCAAATAAACCCACTAGGGTTGGTAGTGGTATTGACTTGGAACCTGAGAGTGTGTTCCTTTCACAAGGTTTCCTGTTTAATTTCTTCTGGTGTCTGTTTAACCCAATGGAAACATCTCTCATCCTCTTTCAATTGAAAGTTTTTCTAATAGTTGGTTAGTAAACCCTAAACCATCATCACTAGGAGAGAGCCTTGATGGTTCCTTTAGAACTTCTCTTGATGCTTATGACGAAGCTTCTTCTTTCATTGAAATGGATCCAAGAATGCCACCTTCTAAAAGATTCTTTATAAACTCACAAGATTTCAAATTTGATTTTCCAACCTCACATTCTAATTCTCTCAATCTTGTTGATGCAGACGAACTCTTTTCCAATGGTTACTTAATGCCATTTTTTGTTGAATCATTGAAAATTGAAGCATATGAATATGAGTCATCAAATTCAAATTCAGCATCAGCTTCTTCATCATCACATGTACCAAAAAAAGTAGTTCCTTTAGAAAATTCAAGAATAACATCAAGGAGAATGTTTCAAAAGTATTTTAATTTCTTAAGGCCTTTGTGTAGAAAATTTAGGGGTCACAAATCAGGATTAAAACATGAAAATGTTGTGATAAGAACTCAATCAGTGAAGAACACTAAAGGAAATTATTGTGAATCATCTCCAAGAATTAGTGTATCTTATTCTACAGACGATTGGCGCGTGTCTTGTGATTCTGATAGCTCAATTTATGATGCTGTTCTTCATTGCAAAAGATCTATTGGTATGTCAAAAAAATTCCAAATTTCATGTGTATGTTAATAGATGGAGTTATTCACAGTATTTATTTGAGACTAACACTTTTTTCACTTGATTCATTGTAGAAAGAACGAGTTAAGTATGATAAAGTGAAAATCAATGAATGGAAAAAGGTTTACAACCTCCATGAACATGATCGAGGATGTGGCTGTTAGGAAACTACGCACAATTTCTCCATAGTCAAATTAAGTGGAAGTGAAATAAATGCGGAATAATAACACACAAAAGTGTTAACGAAGTTCAGCCAATAATGCCTACTCTCCGGACTGCTGCAGATCTCTTTAATAAAAAGGGAAATATATGTTTTACAAATACTCACAAACTCTCACTACCCACAACCCAATTACACCCAAGAATTTTCTCTAAAATTCTTACAGTGAGTTTTTCTCTAACTCTCTATTGATGTAATTCACTCACTTGTGTTTTTGCTTCTGATGATTCTACCTTCAAATGCACCTCTATTTATAGAAGTAATGAACCGTGAAAGTTACAAAGCTATGCAATCCTTTCACACCAAAGTCGTCTAACCAAAATTTGAAACCTGTATGTGAATGCTATACTTTCAATCTTAGCAACCTATGCTTCTGCACCGAGCTATACCATATGCTTACTATTTGAAAGAAAAATGCAACCTTCAATAAATGCTTAAGACTTTGTGTGACAATTTGCTTCAGCAAATTGCTTTGGCTGGTTATCCCACGTGCATGTGGGTCCTCACACAATGTTCACCAACAATCTCCCACTTGAAGACTGATTTCAATCGGTCTTCACGCCTGATCATGCAGCAGCCTTCTCCGGTCTCTTACGCTAACAGGCCAACTACAGTTGAGCACAACTTCAGTTTTTCGATAGTCACCACCTTTGTTAACATATCTGCGGGATTCTTACTTCCTTGAATTTTAATCAATGTTAGAACCTCATCCTCAAGTAGAGATCTAATGAAGTGATAACGAAGATCTATGTGCTTTGTTCTCAAATGAAATGCTGAGTTATTTGCCAAATGTATCGTACTCTGACTTTCACTGTACAAAGCACATTTCTCTTGCATGAATCCTAACTCTGTTAACAATCCTTGAAGCCATATCAATTCTTTGCTGGCTTCCGTTACTGCTACATACTCAGCCTCTGTAGTGGATAAAGCGACAATCTTTTGTATTCGCAACATCCAACTAACTGCTCCAGTACCAATAGTAAATATATAACCAGTTGTACTTCTTTGGTGATCAACCTCACCGACAAAGTCTGTATCTATGTAGCCTTCTACTTTTATATTGCCTTTGCCAAAGTACAAACATTTCTCTGTGGTGCCTCTTAGATACCTCAAAATCCATTTAACCGCTTCCCAATGAGCTTTACCTGGATTTGACATAAACCTGCTAACAACTCCCACTGCATGGCCAATTTCTTCCTCCGTCTGAGGTGATTGTTCTTGGGATAGGCGAAAATGACTTGCCAACGGTGTGCTAACCGGTTTGGCATCACCCATGTTGAATCTTTGCAAAACACGGTTGATGTACTCTTCTTGAGATAACTGCAAAACTCCTTTTTGCTTATCTCTTGTGGTTTGCATACCAAGAAATTTCTTTGCCGGGCCTAAATCCTTCATGTCAAATTCTTTTGACAATTGCGCCTTCAAGTTTTTGATCTCATCAATGTATGAGCCTGCAACTAACATATCATCAACATAAAGTAGCAAAATGATATAACTTGACTTATATCTTTTGAAGAAGTAACAATGGTCGACATTGTACTTCTGGAAACCTTCCTTGTGTGTGAAGCTTTCAAACTTCATATGCCACTGTCTTGGAGCCTGTTTGAGGCCATACAAACTCTTCTTTAGCCTGCACACCATATTCTCTTTCCCTTCTTCTGAGAATCCTTCGGGTTGGTGCATGTATATCTCCTCATTTAAGTCTCCATGAAGAAATGCAGTTTTCACATCTAACTGCTCAGGATAATGATTTTCGCTAGCAACAATACTTAAGACAGACCTGATAGTATTGAGCTTCACCACTGGAGCAAAAATCTCGGTGTAGTCAACTCCTTCCTTTTGCTGGAATCCTTTGACCACTAGTCGGGATTTGTATCTCTTAGAACCATCATGGTCCTCCTTTACTCGATACACCCATTTGTTGTGAAGTGCCTTCTTTCCTATGGGTAGCTTAGCTAGTTCCCATGTCTGATTGGAGATTAAAGACTTCATTTCATCTTTCATGGCAAGCTCCCACTTACTAGCATCCGTGGTCTGACATGCTTCATCATAATCTTCAGGCTCTCCTCCATCAGTTAACAACATGTAGTCTATGTATCTCCTATTTAGAACATGAGGTCGTGAAGACCTTCTCAATATGGGAACTAGAGTAGGATGCACTAGTGTGTCAGACGGTTGTCTAATGCTTGATTCTGGCGATTCCTCTGATTGGGGACTCTCATCTGTGGGACTTCTTGGAACATCGTCCATCTCTACATAAATAGGCTCGCTCAATCCAGAGTCGTTAGTGGTTGTGTTATGCCTGTCTTTGTACATCACTCTTTCATTGAAGATCACATCTCTACTGCGGACCATCTTTTTGTTTTCATCATCCCAGAGGCGGTAGCCAAACTCATCCTCACCATAACCGATGAAAGTGCACTTCTTGGATTTGGGATCAAGTTTATTTCTACCTTGATCATTAATATTCACATATGCTACACAATTGAAAACTCTAATATGTGAGAGTTTTACCTTTTTTCCACTACATACCTCTTCTGGTATTTTATGTTCAAAGGGCACCGATGGACCTCGATTGATTAAATAAGCAGATGTGTTAACTGCTTCTGTCCAGAAGTTCTTTGGTAAGCCTGACTACACACGCAAGCTTCTGGCTCTCTTAGTCAATGTTCTATTCATACGCTCAGCTACACCATTGTGTTGGGGGGTACCTGGCACAATTCTTTCCATTCTAATCCCGTGCTCGTGACAAAACTTCTTGAATTTGGTGTCTTCATATTCACCACCATTGTCAGTTTTGAGCTTTTTGATCTTCAAACCTGTGTCATTTTTAACCATGGCTTTCCATCTCTTGAAAGCTTCATATACTTCAGACTTGTGTTTTAGAAAGTATACCCATACCTTTCTAGAGTGATCATCAATAAAAGTCACGAAGTAATGCTTCCCGCCGACGGATGGGACAGTTGTTGGACCCCAAACATTAGAGTGAACAAGCTCGAGCTTCTCCTTCTTTGGGGTTCTTCCACTTGTCTGAAAGGTGACTCTCTTCTGCTTTCCAATTATACAATCTTCACATATGTCATTTTCAATTGACCGAAGACTTGGTAGTTTTCCTTTTGAGTGCATAACCTTCATGCCCTTTTCACTCATATGGCCTAATCTCTTGTGCCATAGATTGGTATTTTCATTTGTTGCAACTGCAATCAAATGGCATGCTCCAGCTGTTTTGTAAAGAGTACCACTGTTTCTACCGCTAGCTATTGTCATTGCACCTTTTGAAATCTTCCAATCATCACCGTGGAAGACTGTTGCGTAGCCTTCACTAGCCAACTGGCCTATGGAGATTAAGTTTTTCGTGAGGTCGGGAATATGTCCAACATTTTTCAATTCCCATCCAGACCCATTCCACTTAATCTTAACTTCACCTTTGCCTACAATCTTACAAGATTGTTCATTTTCAAGGTAAACTTTACTAAGGTCACCAGGGACATAATTCTTGAAGAATTCCTTCAAGAAAGTAGCATGAAAAGACACTCCAGAGTCTATCACCCAAGACTCTTCCTTGCTCTCCAAAGAACAAATCAATATGTCACCTCCTCCTGAGGTGGAAACAACATTTGCCTCATCTTTCGCCTCTTGATTCTTTGCTGGGAGCCTACACTAATTTTTAAACTGTCCCGTCTTTCCACAATTCCAACACTGGATAGTTTTCGAGTTGTAAGAACTACGATGATTTCTGGATTTGGATCGTCTGGCCTTTGATTTACCACGTCCATTTCCTTTGGTTGAATTTCTTCCTCTTGACTCTGTATGCGATATTGAATAAGATGAAGATTCACCTAACTCTCTCCGTCTGATCTCTTCATTGAGAACCATATCACGAACATCATCAAATTTCATCTTTTTGCTTCCTGATGAGCTACTCACAACCGTGATAGTAGCACTCCAACTATCTGGTAGGGAAGACAAAAGTATCAATGCTCGTACCTCATCGACAAATTCGATACCAACTGAACTTAATTGGTTTGTGACAATATTAAGTTCATTGATATGTTGCACCACTGACGCGCCTTCTTCCATCCGAAGCATAAACAACCGCCTCATCAAATGAACTTTATTTGATGCTGAAGGCTTTTCGTACATGCTATAAAGAGCCTTCATAAGACTAGCGGTGGTTTTCTCTTTTTCTATGTTAAAAGCAACATTTCGAGATAATGACAATCGCACAACACCAAATGCTTATGTATCTTGAAGGTTCCACTCATCATCCTTCATCGAATCTGGTTTCTTTTCTGTGAGAGGTTGATGTAGCTTTTTTTGATACAAATAATCTTCGATCAGCATCTTCCAAAAGCCAAAGTCCGTACCATCGAACTTTTCAATTTTCACCTTTCCTTCGTCTGCAGTCATGACTCCCACTTGAATCTTACTTCCTCTGGATCTTCTTTGATAAGTTTTGTGAACTACTGTGCTTTAGAACACCTTTGTGAACAAGTTGGTAACAATGACCAATTTTTGCACTCTTCACAAAATTACTATTTACGAAATTACTATTGACATGAATAGTACTTTTGCCAAAAAAAAAAAACAGAGATACTGAGCCAGGCGCTCTGATACCAGTTGTTAGGAAACTACGCACAATTTCCCCATAGTTAGATTAAGTGGAAGTGAAATAAATGCGGAATAATAACACACAAAATTGTTAACGAATTTCGGCCAATAATGCCTACTCTCCTGATTACTGCAGATCTCTCTAATAAAAAGGGAAATATATGTGTTTACAAACTCTCACTACCCACAACCCAATTACACCCAAGAATTTTCTCCAAAATTCTTACACTGAGTTTTTCTCTAACTCTCTATTGATGTAATTCACTCACTTGTGTTGTTGTGTTTTTGCTTCTGATGATTCTACCTTCAAATGCACCTCTATTTATAGAGATAATGAACTGTGAAAGTTGCAAAGCTATGCAATCCTTTCACACCAAAGTCATCTAACCAAAATGTGAAACCTGTGTGTGAATGCCATGCTTTCAAACTTAGCAATCTATGCTTCTGCACCGAGCTATACCATAGACTTACAATTTGAAAGAAAAATGCTGAAGGTGAGAAAAAACACAAGAGGGGGGAGAGCGGATAAAATAGAGAGAGAAGAAGGACACAAAGCAATTATACAGGTTCCTTCCACAAACCGGAAGTAGTCATGTCCCCCTTGCACTTCCAAGGAGAGTTCACTAAGAATGTAATATCTGATTACAACTGCTCAATGCTACAACTAGAAAGAGACTTCAAATTACTCAAGCACAACTGCAAGAGATTTCCTATGCTCCTGAACACAAACAAGAGACTTCCAATGCTCAAGCGCAACTGCAAGAGACTTCTATTGCTCAAGCACACAAGAAAGAGACTTCTAATCAAACAGAATTACAAAGAAGTTTGTTTGAGTTTGAACACTTGATATACAATCAGTGGTGTTCACAATACAAATCAG
>Ga0315913_1002070_pt1 | contig 23093 bp, 11 predicted proteins | sample MpolsnodulesMG_FD_207736 | JGI IMG/M metagenome (GOLD analysis project Ga0315913, IMG submission 207736) | Medicago polymorpha root nodule microbial communities from Los Angeles, California, United States - small nodules | ecosystem: Host-associated > Plants > Roots > Nodule | place: USA...
TATGTTATCACACCTTTTTATGGTGTAGTGACCACAAATTTCTTGGAGAGGTAAAAACAATTACAGTATTAAAATAATTCATAACTGATACTATTAGAGTTAAGATTCTCTCCATTTTTTATTGTCTACATTGTTAAATTACTATAGTTTTTCAAATATAAAAGCAAAAATATGACATGAAATGAGTCTAAATCTTTTTTATACACCTCACAAAGTTTAAAAACTTTAATAGTTAAGAAAATAAATGGAAAGAATCATAACTCACACCACAAGTACAATGTATACTTTGTTTGTGCAAATAGATACATGAAATGAGACAAGACTACTAAAAACAGACAACAGAGTACCAACAACAATTTAAAGCACCTGATAGTGATACTACTGTGGGAAGAAAAACCCACCACCACGGTTTTGAAAGACAAACAAAATTATGATCCACATCACAATAGTTCAGAAATGATGATCTGAGCTGCCTCCTCGAAGAGGAATGTTATTTGAACAAATAAAAATAAATAAAAATTGACAACGTATTCGACACTCATAGATGTCACTTATAAATTATAACTATTGATTTGATTTGAAGAGAGAAAGAAAGAAAAAAAAAATTGTATATGTGTTGCTGGACAACAAAATAGGAATAGTTGTCTAAATAACATGCATCATCCTCGAAATATCGCACCAGAATCTACTCAAAACCAACCCGAGCTATAGTTATGATCAGCTGAAACCATATCATTCCAATCAAATGACCTGGCGTCTCCTACAAATCAAATTGATCGAATTGCGCCAAACTATCTATCTGAAGAACCGAGGTAATTCCAGTCAAATGACTAATGAGGGTCATTGTTTGTCAAGTTACAGTCAACAAAATGATCACACATGATTACACCAAACACTATCACACTAGTTACAAAGCTTCAATTCACCCCGATCACAAATTCAAAAGTATAAACATCATAAAATTTGCCCTTAACTGAATGAGTTCCTCCCTTCAAAGATAATATTATGCAGCCAATCAACACCTTAAAAACACAGATCAACGATGCTCACAGTTTATAGCAGACAGAAACATTAAAGTTCACCGTAGATCATAATGTTAATTTTGTACTACACACAAATTATTGGATCAATACGACACACCATATTAAATTTGATTTGATTCAATCGTAACGTATTACATTTGAGTCGATCGCAAGTCTTGCACAGTATCTGCATGATGCAAGACATGTAACACTTCTGCACCATAAAACCGTTATATTTCACTCTTTGATCGTAATTTTAATTTTGTACTACACACTAATTATTCATTTATATTACATTTGCTTCAATGGTAGAATCATATGGTAGAAACAAGTATTGCTTAGTATTACATGGTGCAAAATTTGTCTCACTTGTACATCATAGAATTTATTGAAAATCTAACATCAAAATCCAAAAACAAAACTATTCAAACTTTTTTACTCCAAAACTTAATTCTATAACAAATTAAAACCTCAAAATTAACCTATAGTCCTAAACTAGAAAATAGTTACAAATCAGAATAAAAATTAATCAAACATGAAGAGGAAAACCTCTTCCAATATTAGCATTAAAACCAACACTAAACCCAATTAACTCTTTCTTATACGGTAAATACGATTTTACCCTCATCTCTTTCTTTCTTCTATAAAACACTTCCATCGCCGACACCGTCGCTGGAGTTTTCTTCTCCGTCGCCGGAATCTTTTTTCCGGCTACGTTTTTTTCACCGCTTCCATTGCCACCGCTAATCACCTTTAAATTCTCCTTTTTCGCCGGAATTAACAAATTCAATGACTCTTTTCCGTCGCTCTTGCTTCGCCGAAGCAAGCTCAGAAACTTCCACCGCGAAGACGATGAAGAACTTGAAGACGAACCAGTTGAATTGCTTTTCTTGCACTTGCACAGAGAATTCATCGGAGAAGCAATCGGCAATTTCGGAGAACCATTGGAGTTGCTTTTCTTGAATTTGATCGGAGAATTCATAGGAGAAGCCGGCAGAGAAGCAATCGGAGATGAATTCGGTGTCCACAAACAATAAGACTCCGCCGGAATCAAATCCAGATCATCTTCCACCTCCGTCGAAGGTACACGATTCCGTTCCTCTTTCTCATTTCCGATTAACAATATCTTCAACGAATTAGAAATCTCCGCCGCGTCGGAGTTTCTTCTCTCGTCGCCGTCGCGGTTGAAGATCGGAAAAGCGTCGTGAGTTAAATTGCGGCGGTGATTGTGAAACGCGACGAATTCGAAATCGTCGTTGTCGTTTTGAGAGTGTGAGTTGTCGTTTTCATTAGTGACTTGTTGAACGACGTCGTTTATGTTATTTGAAGAATAAGTACTGAAACTTGGACACAAAAATGAGTCCATTGTTGAAGAAGTTTCTTCGTTTTCATATTGATTTTGCATTTTTGTGTTTTGTTTATGAAATTTTGACTTGGTTGGTTTGTGGTATTTATAGTATACGAGGTTGTGTATGAAGGAAGTTAGAAAGAGCAGCCAACGTGTGACTTGAACATTATTATACAATTAATTAAAAATACATTATAGTTTTATTAATTAAATAATCATACTATCATATCATGGATGACGGCATGACACTTTGTATTTCTTTTTCAATAAATAAAATATTAAAGAGTAGTCTTTCTAGTTTAGATGGTATGACCACGACACGTTAAAAGAATCAAGAAATTTGTCACAGGGCCAAACATATAGTGTTGGTCACATACACATAAATAAGTATTTTTTTAATGATAAAAATAAACTTGATAAAAAAATAATTAAATATTTTTAAGATAATATCTTCATGTGAATGTGTCCAAAGACTATTTATTTGGTCTTATGACCATGAAAGAATAGCTCGAATCAAGAATAACAGCTTGAATCTTGAATTTTCCACTCATTTAAAGTGTACGATCTAAACAATACATAATTTGGGTTTTTAAAACACATGATTAAAAGTTCAATCTTTACCTCTTATGTGACAAATATCAGTTATTGTTAAGTGTTAGTGAATTTTTTTTACATGTTTATCAATGTTACACGCAAGTGGAAAACTTCGTAACTAAAGCATGTTGAGAAAAAAGTTTAAAGGAGTTGTGCTCTAGAGTTCGAGGAGGCCTACAGGAACTTCACACTTTTCACGCTGTTGAAGATCTTGATCTTCGATTTGAGATCGAATCGTCCACATTTGTTATAATATCCCGTTGTAACCGTAGAAAATTCAATTCAAAAGGTTCATCGAAGTCAAGATAAACTTAAGGCTCTCATAACCCATTGACAATCATATTTATAGATCATCGACCAACTAAATCTTGAGAGTGACAACGAAAGTTGAACTATGTTCTTCTTTGAGGAACATGAATCAACTATTTATCAATCAAACCAACAAATTTTGGTTTATTTTTATTCTTTTTGTCCTTTGTATACAAACATGAATGGATTCGGTTTTGATACTTATATTATACTCTTTAAAATTTGGAAATGGATTTTTATGTTCATATACATTTTTTTTATGTGAATTTTCTATTTTGATATTTAAATGACCTGCATATTAAAATCAGATATTCATCTAGAATGAGATAATTACTAGCTAACCAATTTTCTTCCCTGAACATATGGGATTGGGTGATCCCAATGAACATTAAAAATGTTATGAGGTACTACTCCATTTATGGAGAAACAATAATAAAAGAATAAAGTGGCTGTTATATCTAGAAGGTGGAAAATATATATCGGGGATTCTCTGTACATTTATATTTAATATCCAATTATTATTATTTAATTCATTAATTAAGTATTTTATTTTTCTTGCCTATTTGGCTCACACCACTTGGTGACAATCGATAAATGTTTAATTTTTTTTTTCTTTTTTATCTTTTTTGCACATGCCATTGTACATGTGGCAAAGTGAACCATTGTTATTCTAGTTCTTTTTTTTTATCTTGATCTTCAACAATTTGCTTTTCTTTTGGGGGTCTGTATATCAAACGTTTGTGTTTGATTTATAGCTTTTTATATATGTCGACACATTTAGCATTGACTTGTCACACACGCACCAACAAAACCCTTTTTTTTGTTCTAACTAATATTTTGTTTTGCTTGTATACTAATTTGGTGCAAAGTGTCTTGCACTTGAAAAAGACATTATTATTTTTTGACAAATGAAAAGGCATTATTATGAAAATAACGTTTTACTGTATTATTATCAACAACAAAAATAAAACGTTTTACTTTGTGAAAGTCGTGGTTTATAAGATGGGAAGAAACAGTTGTTGGAAAATAAATGGTTATACCTTTTTAGGGCAATGGAAAGTCTCAACCAATAGCAATGTGATATAAATTTTAGGTATATTCTTGTGTATATGTATGATACATCTACCATAATATGTAACGCTACATATTGTTTCTAGATTTGATTATTACAGTACGTTTAATTAAATTGGATGGACACTGGTGGATATGGGTGTACTTTGAATATCTATGATGAAACAACTGTTGGCATTGGTAGATGAGTTTCTAATAACTTGAGACTTCATGTAAATTTGCAGGTACTCTCTCCGTTTTTAATTATAAGCAAAATTGATTTTTTAGGTTCATTCAATTAATGATGTATGTGGTCCATATTATGAACAACATACATCATTAATTGAATGAACCTAAAAAGTATTTTGCTTATAATTAGAAACGGAGGGAGTATGTATAATTGATTCTAAGTAAACTATTTCAAGTTGCTCGAGTTTGGTCCGTCTCTCAACTTGACATTCGACTTAATAGAGCTGCTAATGTAGACAAGTATGCGTGAGCAGGGGTGGCCCTGAGGGTGGGCGGCAACCCAGGGCACCATTTTTTTAGAGGCACCAAATTTTTTATTTTTACGTAGTAGTCAGTACTATATGAATACATTTTTTAAAAAATTTTCTTTGATTAATTTTATTGAAAATATATTTTTAGAGAGTTTTGATTATAAATGAATTTTGTGTAACAAAAAATACAAGAAGAAAAATAATAAAACACTTAAAAGAGCAAATATTTTATTGTTTCGCTCAGGGTACAAAAAATCTTAGAACCGACCCTGCGCGTGAACATACACGGAGCTGATTTGTGCCCATCGCTTTCACATTTACAGCTCGTCCACATGAGCGCTCGACGGCATGGCTAGTGTCACATTAGCAACTGTGTTAAATAATAAGTATTGGACATGAAGTTACCTTACTGTTTTGACTAATCAATAGTTTTTATCATTTAGTTCAAGTTTCAGCAAAGTTCTATTCCATTCAATCTTTATTATAAGAAACAATTAAGCTAGGAAAAAAGGGTAAATTTGATTATGAAATACATATTTGAATTAAATAATAGAGAGAAAGATTTCCAACTTTTTTTTCATTGGGGGAATAACTATTCCACATTTTTAAAAATTAGAGGCATGTAGTGGAACACATCCAAATTCTCGATTAGTTAAAAGTACTAACACTTAATTCTCAACCGAAAATAGAGTGGTGGTCGAAACTGAACATTTGAAGCAAAATTACTTCGGGTGCCAAATTGATCATTGTTGACGGTGTTGGTTCTTTGAGGAGCTGTTGTTAGGGGTTTTGGCATATTGAGGGTGCTGGTGGTTTATCTTTAGGGGTTTTTGGTGTTTTTATTTTCTCTTATTGGTGTAATACTTGGGATTTAATTCCCTTATATAATATATTTTGCCATTAAAAAAAAAAACTTAATTATCACTTTCGCAGCCATATGACAGTTCTAGATAAGTAACATCTGAAACAATAAGGATTGTAATTTTCCAAGATGAACCTTTTTTTCTTTAGACTCATGTAATGGAAGTCTCTACTCATAAAGATGAACCTTTTACCCATAATAATACTAGTAAAAAAAAAAAAAGGGAAAATGAATTGAACGTATAATTAATTACTTGAATACTTGAAAGATACGAAGTACTAACAAATTTTTCTTTGACCCATGAAAAAAATAGAGAATAGAAAAACTTAGTAATTTTTCTGGAAAATTAGGAAACGGTTGTTAGATGTTTTTTTTATTGAAAAATAAAATTAAATAATTTTTTTTTCTTACTTTAAATTGGTTTACACTAGTGGATATTGATTCTTTTTTGTCTAAATAAAAAGATGCATTTTTGCTAACTTGGACCTTCATATTTTTTGTTGGTCTAAGTTAGTAAACCCCACACACAAACACATACTCTTTCAATAGCCAATATTAGAAATGATCTCTTATATTTTTTTTCTAACACTATTTGAGTTGTACTTACAAAACGTGTAATATTTACTGTGATATTGATACTGTTTATTTACAAATTGTTTTAGGCTTTTTTTAAAAAAAAATAGTTGATAGTTGGTAAACTAACTTATAACAAAAGAGTTTATAGCATGTGACTTATAAACTAACTTATAATTGACTATAGACAAACTACCTAATTGAATTTTTAGTGTTTGATAAAATTAGCGGTTAAAATAACTTATAAATATGAAATAACATAAAATATGAATTTTAATTAATATATTATTTATTTTTCTCTCAAAAAATTAATATATTATTTTCAATTAAGATTGTAGGGGTAGAATGAAGATAAAACGTGATTAGTAATAAACTATTTAAATTAACTTATAAAAAACATTATAAGCTCATGAGAATAAGCTATGAACTCCTGTAAAAATGACAGTTCAAATTGGTCTTTTTTAATCATATAGCTATAAGCTTGTGTAAAAATACACTAACTAAACAAGTTGTTTTTAATCATACGAACTTATAAGTTATAAGTCATTAGCTCAATCTTATGTCTTACTAAACAAACATTTAGTTGGCTTAACTATGGACTTCTGGCGGACAAGCATGCCTTGTTTACATCCCTATCATCATCATTCTATCAAATCTAATATAATCCTATTCAAACTTGAACCAAATGGAAAAAAACAAAAAAAAAAACTAAAATATCCACAACTACCACAATAAATAAATTTGGTTATGAAGTGCATATATTAGCACTTAATTATCACTTTCGCAGCCATGTCACATCTAGAAAAGTTGCATCTAAGTAGCTTGCAATCTTGACTTCATGTAATGGAAGTCTCTACTCATAAATGTGGGTTCTTTCTATGTTCAACAATTTTCTTCTTCTTTTACCCATAATAATACTAGTAAACAAAAGAATGGGAAAATGAATTGAACGTATAATTAATTACTTGAATACTTTGAAAGATAACAGATTTGTCTTTTACCCATGAAAAAAAAATATTTGAATATCCATTTGGTGACAATTTTTGTGATAACTTCTCTCTCATACTCACATTATTTTTTTACTTCATCTCTCTATTGCATTTATTTTTCGTGCAAATAACTATATTTTCTTTGTAAATTATGGTTGTCATATAAGTTGTCAACTAAATTGGTTGTTCAAATAACACTCTTAAAAAAATATAGAATAGAAAAATACTTTTTTTTAGGGAAAGAGAAGAGAAAAATACTATTTAGTAAAGATATTAAATTTGATTTACGTTGAGCATAAACAATTAATAAAGTACATTTATACCATTTGTGTTTGAAACTTTCGGTTTCCTAGTATCAAAGGTTGTTGACCTTCTACATAGAGTTTAAAAGGTCATGCATAGCAATGTCATGTCTCATAGATTTATGAATGTTGTGTTTACGATGATTGGTTTTGTCATCCAAAAAAGCCTAACGGCACAACGTGTTGTCCGCTTGCCTTCTACTCAAGTATAAATAATAATTATATAAGTGACAATAACATGTAACATGTTGTTCATTCCTTTTAACACATTAATTAAATCTTCCATGTAATATCATCTTTTTACATGTCATATGATAGCTTAACATCATATGACAATGTGGGTGAATAAGACTAATCTAATTAAAAGACTCATCCCGTCCATGTTAAAGGCACGTTGATTCTAGTATCAAATTTGTTCAGACCTAATCTTAGAATTTGGATTGAGCATAACTTATGTTCAGTTCTTATTACATCCAATGTTAAACTTTTAACACACATCTGCCACATATAAATCTGGATATTTAGATCATGTTCGGAGTGGTTTGATAACATGTAACTTTTTTTTAACTCATTGCATAATAGGAGCCATGAGATTGTTAACCAAGGGTCAATATTTTTTTTCCTCTCTATGTTTTTAGTATAAAACACAATTATTCTTAAATTCAGTACTAAGAATTGAATTTGGTATGCTTTAAGTTTACAATACCTACAATATACATCAACTATACCTGAGTTTTATAATCTATATTCATTCCCATGCTACCCACATAAATCAAAAGAAAAAACAAAATCCCTTCTTTTCTGGATTGTATGAGTGCACATGCATATTACGTACAGTGTATAGCACGTCCCACGATTCATGGGCATGGTACCCACCCATAGGAACTTCGTAAAGCCATTCTTGTAAAACAGCATCTCTAATTAATTTTATTGGTATGGATCAATATTAAAATACAATAATAAGCCAAATGTTTTTTTCTTGAAGTGGTTAGAAATTTACATGTGAATGAATAGAGTGTTTAGAGTTTGAACCACGACATTTGCATATATTATGTCATTGTTCCCCGATTGAGCTACTCAATAGGGACAAGCCAAATGTTGGTTTCGTGCGGAGTTAAACTCACGTTATTATGGGATATGAATCATATCAACTACACACCAACTAAGCCTAATGTTGATTTAGTTGATGCAAAGTTGATATAAGAATGTTAGTTTAACTTTCGTCTTCAATGTAAAAACCTCTTTAATTATAAGTGTTCTTTGAGTCTAGAGATATACTCGGACCATGATGAACTATCAAAAATCAATTCAGTTAAACTTTTCTCTAACAAATGAAAAAATAAGTACAATAATATTGAGAAAAAAAAATGTCAAGCTTCTTATAAAAAATGTCAAGCGTTAAGTCGGAAAGTAAGTCCAAAGAATTTAGCTGAATGTAATGATGAAAAATAATAAAGTATAGTTTCCACTAACAACCAATTAATCCACCATTTTTTCCTCACAGCTTCCATTAAAAAGTGTTTGATTTTAAGTCTTGATCGACTCATTCTAGAATCCATATTAATAATGCATGCTTGCTTATGGCCCAAACCATGGATATTTTCTAGAAGCAAAACTCCAGTTCATGTATTTATATATTAAAAAAGCGCCAGGGTTGACGTGAATGAATGAGACAAATTGCATGAATATTATATTTCTTAGTTATAATGAAAGTTTTAGGTTATTACTCTTTTCCCTAAAAAAAAAAAAGATATTACTCTTTATCAAAAAGCACTTGAATAAAATAAAAAATATTAATTTTGTTGGTAAAAATTTGAGTCATTGGATTCAACTTTTGTTACAAACGTGATGCACTCTTTAGTGGATGATATATAAAAATCTTTATTAATATTCGTTAAATTACGTTCTGGTTCTAAAGAGTTCTTGAAACCCATCTCACTTAAACCATTTAAGAAAAAAAAATACTTGAATGAAACATCGTTTCTTCCATATTAATCAAATGTCTTAAGTTAGATCAATTACATATGAAAATAATATAGCAGTGCTAGCTAATTCTCTTAATTAGATATAAAAATTCGTATGTAATTATTGTGTGTTTTGAATCTCAAGTGACAAAATTTGAATTTGTATGACAATTATATAATTTTAATAGAATAAGACAAACCTATTTTAATATGATCATTATTTCACTAGTCTTTAGTTGATAAAAAAAGTTGTTTAAGAAAAAATATTATCAACCTGTCTAAAAGAAAAATAGATTATTTTATTTGGTTTTCAAAATTAAATAGTATCTTATTTGGTCTTTAGTCTGTGTCAAATATTAAATATGTAGACGTAGATTATATATTTTAGTGGATTTGTCACGTTTAAGAGAATAACTTTTGATTGGAATATGATATATTTCTTGGGGAAGAAAATCAATTAATTAATAATTCAATAATACAACATTGCTTGGACAGCAAACTTAGAGGAGACCTTAATTAGAAGGCTGACACAGACATGTTGATCATTTATATAATAATAATAATCAACTATATATTAGATAAACCATAAACTAGCAATGTATTAAAATAATTTTATGTGACGACAGTGCTGATTGATTCACATAACGAGTTGCCTATGGATAAAATAAACATCCCAATTTTATTTTTTTTGGTTAATTGTTATTTTGTTACTCTATCAATTTATTGCACACCTAATTGGTGACGACCTACCCTTCTGACGTGGGACACTGGACATTTATAGTCAAAATTTTAGAGATTCATTAGTAATAATTGTGTTTTAGGGAATTCGTAATAATTGAGAACTATTATTATTGGTTTAGAAAATAATTAAGACATATTTTTGTAAGGGAAATTAATCAAGACATTGGTAGAGTTCTTTTATTTAATTAAGATTTTCTAGTTAAATTTGGAGCAATAAAAATGTGGAGTTCTCCTCCTCTGCAATTAGTTCTCGCGAACCTCGTGGATTAACTCCTTAAAAGTTTTGAAGTTGATTAGTTTGCTGGTTTCTAGTATTTTCTTTCCCTTTAATAAAAAAAATTCTGCAGATAATATTGCTACAAGATATATAGAAACGGTTCTAACAATAAGTTATTTATCAAGTACATATATTCGATATTTTCTCTGGAAATACGTTGAAATGTTTCATCAAATACTCTAAATACAATGAGTTAGAAATAAAATAAAAATAGGAAAATGTTAAAGAGTACCCTTAAGGCATTGGTTAAGAGGACAAATTTAAAAATATTGTATTGAAAAATGATAAAAAATGATAAATTTAACTTTTTAAAAATTGTTGAATTCAATGCAAACTTACCATTTTTGGTTTCCTTACTATAACCCATAAAAATATACCAAAAAAAATATCAATGGTGGGACTCTGCACGAGCATGCAGCCATACACTCACTAGCAAGTAATGATCACAAAACTATTGAACAATGATAATCCCAAAGCATTTTTTCAACCCCCAAATCTTGAAAAAAGGAGCTCCTTTTACATGTACACGAGCATAAACCCTCATTTTAAACTAAAATTTGTGGATATATACAATAGTAATTAAATAAATGATTATTAACATTAGCCACCTCGTGCTTTTCTTCCAATTGCTCATTGCAAATTATTATTTTAGTATTAATATATAATTAGTGTAATAAGATGGCTGGATTTTTTATAGTGGGAATATGTCAGAATTTTCCCCATGCAGACTTCCCCAATGTTGTTTGTCATCACTAACCCACTATCAGCTTCATGGCATCAAAAGTTAGAAACTTCATCACTGACACATTGCCTAATTTCCCTCCTGAATGAGCCACCTTATACTAATGGAATGATATTAACATTATTTGCTTCCTTTACACTACGAGAAAAAGTTTAAATAATAACGAAAATTAGAGACAAAAAATAAAATTGGTCACCAGATTTATAACGAAATGAAAAACAATTTTTTTATTTTATTTTCCATCTTTAAATTTTTGTGGTTTTTCCAATTTTTGGTTTTTATATTTTCACTCCCGTCACTACTAAAAAAGTAAATATTAGTGAGGAAATTTAGAGAGAGAAAACGTGAAATCTTTCTCTAATTTTGTGACCAAGAAATTTGTGAGAGATTTTATTTTTTCCGTCACAAATTTTCCTCCATAATTTTGTTTTTTCTAGTAGTGCGTGATGATGATATAGCACAGTCTTATTGTTTATTTTCATTACTAATCATTTGAGGCTCCTTGTTGATAAATTGTTAATATAATAATAAAGATATTTGCTCACAAAATAACATTAATATATGATTGAATAATAAAATATTTCAACAATCTCCCACTTGGGCTATATATCTTAATAGGGATAGGATCAATTGACACCATGATGTCAAACTTAATAATATGACATCTTGAATAACTCTTTGCCGGATAATTCTATTATAAAATTGTTCATTATGTAAACATAAATTATAATAGATGAGCTATTCAGTGGAGCTGACTATGAGAAGCTTCAAGAATACTCTAAAATGACTAAGGTGAAAATACAATGTTTAGGCTAGAATGAATGGATCCTTTTACTTATCTCTAGGTGTCTCATTTTACAGGCCTTGCCTTCTTAACCTAGTGGGCCTCTCTTTAGATGTCTAGACCCATTAACACTCTTAGGTCAATATGGCTCATCTGTACTAGGCGTGTGGAGCTGATCATGTTCCATGCTCATTCGTACAAGGCTAGTGGAGTCAAGGGTGCACAACTCACATCACTTGTTCGTTCATGACGAGTGGCGCGTTATGAGATACCTTCAAGTGGATGACCACAATGTTGCTTGGACAACAACCAGAGAGAGCTAGTGATGTTGAAAGTGGAGCTCACATGATCTGAACGATCAAGTTGAGCTAAGAAGATGGAGCTCACATGACCTGAACAATAAAGCTGAGATGTACATGTTGAGTAGTCAATGTATAGAAGAGTCCACGTGGTATGATCCTTCATACCAATCCAAAAATTTATCGTTGGATTGAAAGTTATTATAAAATAGATTAGATCTACAAAATTTGGCAAATCAAATGATTTTATAAGATACATCATTGGCAAAATCAAGTCGTTTTATAAAAGTTTATAAGATGTTAATTTTGATGTACTTCATTGGCAAATCAAATGATTTTCGATTAATGTAAAGTTTTATAGACATGATCTATATTATAATATGTTTTAATCCAACTGTAGATTTTATAAAGCGGTTATCAATTAGGAACAAATCAGTCCTATAATCTCATATTTTATTACCTAATGTAATATTATTGTGTCACCCCTTTTCCATTGTATGTGTTGCATCTTTTTAGACCCCTTATTATTGTGTTTAGTACATCTCCTTTTCTATAAACACGAGAAAGTGCTTCCGATGGAGAAAAAGATTGTAGAAAACATTTGGAATGGTGATAGTGAAGCTCAAAGTCAAGCAGCAATGAAACTTAGTAGAAAGTGCTTCTTTGCTTGACATGATCCACGCCTCGGTAAAATCATCTTGTTGGTTGAGAAAGCAATAAGGTTGCTAGAAAATATTGTTTCTTCATTAGAGAGTGTACTTTGTGAAGTTGCTAGTACCGGAGGAGCGATTCAAATGTTGGTTGAAACTATTGAAGATGGATCATCAATAGAAAAAGAACATTCAGTTGGTATACTTCTAATATGCCAAACCTACATAGAAAAATAGAGTTTTGATTTCTATGTAATTTGTATCTAATATTTGAGGCAATTTGAGGCATCAACATGCTTATAATTCAAACATGAATACTATTGTGACCTTTAAATGAAAAAACACAACTTGTGACATTTAAATCAAAAAACACAACCACAACACTTAACATAGAAAAAAAAGAGTATCATCAGATCAAATTTAAAGTATCAAGAAAATGAAAAACACAACCACAACTTGGATTACTCAATTTCTAATTCAAAAAACAAATTAAATCCCTAACACATCGTCATCAGAAACAACAAACCTAACTAACCCTAATACTTGATTATGAAAATCAAAGGATACGGAACAACACAATGCACCAAATTAACAAACAAAATCAATGATTAAATCAAATATCCTTTTACATGTTGGTTGACGACACCGCTTTTCTGAGCTTCTTCAAACGATTGAATGGTTTCAGAATATGGGTGTGTGATACATAAATAACACCAATGTTATGTTGTTACATTAGATCATATATCCCTTATTATTCTTTTTTCAAATATACCTCTTATTAATACTAATATATATATATATATATATATATATATATATATATATATATATATATATATAAAAAGTTAACATTAAATATATATTTAATTAAGTGTAATATAGATATAGTCACACATATTTGAGACAACTTTATTACTCCAACATCTTTTCTTAATACTCCATGATTTTTGGCAACTACTTTTATAAAAAAGGACGAAGAGAGTATAAGTTAAGAATGAGAATAATCTTGCAGCTTTATTAAGACAAATATGTATGCATGTATATATATATATTCACAAAGTATATAAAATGTGTCTGAAATATATTGGCGACCATAGCTTGTATATAGAGTTGATGGCCAATTCAGATTCTCATTATTCCGACCAGAAATTTAAATATTTGATAAATTATCAATTAATTACATATATAATTAATTATCCAATTAAAAATTTAAAGATGACGATCATTTAATTCTAGGGTTGAATTTGCTTTTCCTCTCACAAAACATTTATGTTCAATTTTTACTGAATAGATAATTTGCGAATGGTGCATTTCTAAAAATAGTTTTGAAAATTTTATTATTTCTAAAAAATGCAGATAATTGATCACTTCAAGAGTCTCTTAATGAAAATAGAAAATGTTTTCACAAAATAAACATGACTCTTAAATTTCAAATGAGGCACAACACATTCATCATATGAGGAACATCTTTGTAGGTTGAGCCATGACTTGTGGATAGCAGATGTTTTTATTTAGTTTAAACGGATGAGTACTTTGGATAATATAAATTACATTAAAGAAGAGGGTGTTGATAGCAAAAGAGGGGTGTGGGTAGTACTACACAGGAACTTCAATGCAAAGCCCACATTAATTTTTTGCCTTTCTATTTTCTTTCAACAACCAAATAAAAAAAAAAGTAATGTTTATTATTCTCTTTTAACCCAACTTCACTGCTATTTTTACCCAACCTAAATAACTATAGGTTCTGCTTCCAAGATTTTAATTTAACTCTATTTCTTCTTTGTTAAACTAATCATAACTTTTATTTCTCATTGTTATATATTGAAAGGCGCTTATTACCGTTATTATTGCTTACAATAATTTGATGAAACAATCTTTAATAAGACTTTACATACTTCTCGGTCAAACTCTGAATTATCATGACCGTATTCCTTGTGAACCGAATGGTTAAGAAAAAAAAATTTGCATACAAAACTTCCTCCACATGATAAGATCACACACACAAAGCATAAATCAAACTATGTATATCTGCTTTCATTAACAAGTTGCTATATATGATACATTAATATATACAACCTTAGCTAATCTACATCAAATGTAAAAATAAATAAAAATAATGAAATCAACTCTAAAAAAAGCTATTTCCAATGCTCACTAAATCAATATCACTTTCAAACTAAGCAACAAACCAAATACAATTCCACTTCCAAGAATGTAAGTTTCAAACCATATTTACATTTTACATATTTCAAGGTTCCCTTTGCTTCAATCTTTCTCTCAAATGTATTAGTTTACCTTGAACTTGTCTAGGTAACTCATCAGAAATCTCAAATTCAGACCCTTCTACTTGTTTTCTTTGTATTATATCATGATACATTGGTAGAAACCTACTTTGAAAAGCTCTATAAGAAAAATATGGTAAAAGAACACAAACAACAATAAAAAGGGTAACTAACCAATATAAAAGACTAGGAGCACATGCTTCCACAAATACCCTATAAGCTGTTGTAGATATGGTTGGAGATATATAACCATAAACCACCAAGAACACATACCAAAGGACAATACTACCCCAAATGAAAAAATGTTGGATCCAAGTGAAGTAGTTGATTGAAAGTGCCATTTGGCAATTCACAACCCAAATTGCACAAGTATACATTATGACACCGAGTATTTCGAAATCTACCACTTGACCGTCTTTTCTGAAGGCTTGATTTAAGACGGAATTTGTAGTTAAGAAGAAGATTAGCAAGGAGCTGAGGAATCCGTTCAACATCCAGCCGATAATCCGAGTCCAGCTAAAGAGGGTGTTTTCTACTCCTTCTAGATATAGAAAGGGGTGCTGTATATAAAGATAGTTTGATTAGCACAAGGTTTCTTGGATTTCAAGTAATCACGAAATTTAATAAGTACGCACTGACAATGTAAAAAAGTTATATACAGGGCGATCAATCGTATGTATCTTATATGTAGAAAAGTACATATATGTTATAAAATAATGGTGTGATGCAACATAACACCATGGTAAAATTTAAGTCATGTTTGGATAAACAACATAATTAAGTGCTTTATGCTATAAGCGCATATGATGTAAGTGCTTATATATATGTTATTTCAACAATAGATAAAACAAAGTAAAACTGTTTTCATATAAGCTATTAGTTGATTTGATAAACTATACTAGGAAGCTTATCAAAATAAGCAGAAAACGGCTTATGGACATATCACAATTGTTTATGTCAGTAAATAAACTCAAACAAGTAAAATCCAAACATACCCTAATTGGAGGTGCATGTTTATAGTTAAATATGTGAGAAACAAATTTCAGATTGATTAAAATTTACCTATATCATCATTTAATGACATTTTTAGTACTAAATGGTCTTGACTTATGGAAATAAGAATTGTACATATCTACGAAGGGTTAATTAAAGAATGAAAATTTAGTACCTTTTGGCATAGTCTGGCAGAGACATCCTGATCAAAAACACCTAGAGCGATTACTGGTAGTGAAGTGAAGAACACATTGTAACACGACATGTACCAATCGTTGTAAGCGGCTTGACCAGAGAATGAAGCATATGCTTCAAACCAAAATAGGGTAAATCCAAATGCAATGTTTTTATAGAAAAAGTAACATATCTGCATCAGCAAATAAAACAAGATATCAGTGACCAAGTTTCTTATGGATCAAGTTTCCTAAATAATAACATACATGATATATTCACACACACAGTTTTTTGGATGCATGATTTTACCATCATTGATATTCTTCTATAACACCAATGGCCATGTACCAACAACAGACGCTCCAGAAAACGGAATTGTCCGATTGAATAATCACTTGCCATTACAGCCTGTAGACAACAAATAGTATTTTTTTTCAAAATAATATACATACTATGTTAAGGTTTTATTTAAGAAAAGAAGAAAATAAATGAGAAACAATAAATGATTTCGATGGATCAGCGGAACCACTACAAACAATTATATTCCATACTTTATAATAAGAGTTTAATAGCTACACACCGACAGTTTAAACTTGTTTAACTGGTTTTACATGTACATTTATATGTATCATCAAGATGGTGGAATATGATTCAATGTTTCTGTAAAACATAATGCTAACCAACATTGAACTGATCTATGTTTGACGACTAGGTTGATTATGTATAATTGAAATTTTTCTTCAATTTCTAAGTAATTTTACATATTAAGACGACGACACGTAGAAGATCACGAGAGTTAAGAACATATGTGCGTGAGGATATGATAGATTGAGTTAAATTAAAAATTATTTTCAACTTCTTAACTTACTATCGACATGGGGGATACGATACGACTATTTCAAAAACCGTTAAATATCAGAGTCAAAGTAAGTAGTCATCTTGATCCTCAAATGTGTAAGGTAGTGTCACTATAGTGACATCGTGTGAAACATTCAAGGACCTAAATGAATATTTACTCAAATAGAAAAATCAAAATAAGTTCAAGAAAATATATGTTTTACCTGCATCCCTTCAGCACCACTAATTCCAACTCCAATATCAGCTTCCTGAAGCATACCGACATCATTCGCACCATCACCAATAGATAAAGTTGTCTTCCCGGTTTCCAACTTCACCAATTTTGTAACCTGCATATTATTTTCGGATGATGCAATTATATACAAGAATTTTTCACCATTTACATGAACAAAAATTCAAATAGTGCATACATAATACTCACACGAGCTTTCTGTTTTGGTGAAGACCGGCAACATATGACAGAAGCACAATTACTAGCCAACTTAAAGAATGACTTCTCTAAAGAGTTGTCTAGAGAATACTCCAATGACCTCCCATCAATTATCAAGCCAAATGAAGAACTATCTTTTTCTGTATCGGAACTCTCTTTTGTTGACTTGACTTGCAAGATTCCCTCATTAATTTGCTTCTCGATGCTTTCATGAGAGGCCTAAGCAATCATTGTATCAAAGATCGAAAATAATGAGAGAAAATTGGATGCATAAACCCGCAAAGTTGTGTACCTTCGCCAGAGCCTCCTTGTCCCCTTGTTTCTCTATTGATATAATATCAGATGAATCAAGAGTGATCACTATCTGTTTCATGTCTTGTCTAAGTAAACTACAAGCATACCTGTTAAAACGGAGGGGCAAAATTAGTATCAACTTAATAAACTTCCCTAGAAAGTTCCAGTACAGATCACAGATCACAACAAACAGTGGCTTGTTCAAATTTGCTATGCTGCAATACTATAGTGCTGCTGTAGCTGCTATTGGACTAACACTTTGTACTAATTTGTGTATCGCAAAAGCAGGAAAATAGTGATTTGTTGAAATTCCGCTACATTGTAGTGTCGCTATAGCCTCTATTTGACAATATTTATTAGAAATAGAAAGCAGAATAAGCTTTGTTGAAGTACCCTATGTTGACTGCAGTTTCCATTTTGTCCCCAGTCAATACCCATAACTTGATTCCTGCCTTAGCAAGCTTTTCGATACATTCAGGAACCTGTATTTTTAAGTAAACAAAGCTAACTTCATTGACTAATCAAGCACATAATTAGTGGTGTTAAGTAATAGTTGCTCGTGCATAGTGCGTGAAGCTGAAAACACAATTTCATAATCAAAAAACTACATCAGCCACTTTGTTGCCGGAGACGTAGGCACAATTGGCCAAACTCCTGATCAACCGCTTCTGGTCTTCTGTGCAATTTATTTGTTTGTTTTCTTCAGAATCGGATTTGCTATTCTAACATTTTCTGTTATTATCTATTCCTGAATCTTCAGTTCTTTTGTATGTATATATATATGTAAGAAACTTCTATTTAATTATCGCAATGTATAAACTAAGCTTAGTAACTATATATTGATATTGATAATGCAAGTAAGTTTTAATTAGAGTTCAATCCTATTTCATCATCCTGAAGTAAAAATACTCGAACAAAATTTTATACTGACCCCTTTTTGAAGTCTATCCTCAACTGCGGTAGCTCCAAGAAGTATCAAATCTCTTTCCATCTTGTCAGCTGCTGCATCCACAAGTGCATCTCGGTCTGCTGCTAAAGAGGTTTTGGCCTTCGAGAATTCCTTGTCCCACTGCTTATACTCTTCTTCGCCAAGTTCACGGTACGTGATTACAAGAGTTCTTAAACCTGCCTCGGAATATCTTTTGATATGATTATTAGTTTCAGCTTCAAACTCTCTTCCGTATTGTGAGAGCCTTTCAAACATCACACTGCATGGAAATACAGAATTTGCAATCATAACGTGCAACTTACACACACATAACAGCTCCGTTATATCAAAATATTGATTAAATATATTTCTAGTCCCTATAAAATTCAGGATATTTCAAGTTTAGTCCCTACAAAAACAATGTTGAAAATGCATGGACCAGGGACGAAAAGTACTCTTTCTTTACGGACTAATAAAAATAGGGACGAAAACTGAACAAATTGTTTATAAAATTAAAACTTAGGGACTCAAAATGTATTTAGCCCAATAAAAAATTGTCGATAGAAATTCAAACCTGTCTGCACCCTTGCATAGGAGCAATATTTTATTTTCCTCGGTGCGCACTATCACTGACATTCTTTTGCGCGAACTGCTGAACTCTAAGACATGCAGAAGCTGGTACACTCTACTCATCAAAGAAGTAAACAAAATAATTAAACACAAAATTAAAAAAGAATGAACATGCGGCATAAAAGATTTTTAAAAACATTTTTATTTACATGGTAAAACCGATCGATGAAACTAAGCTAAACCAAGCGTATCAGTTGGTGATGCTATATTAAACATGGTAAAAGGATTTAGCCAACCTGTCAACCTTTTTTCCGCTTTCATGATTTAATTCATGCAACGAAATGCTTGTTTGTGTCCTAACGAAAAACTCAAAACCGAGCTCCCTTGCAGCTATGACAAACGCGGCTTCATCTGGCGACTCGGCTTCATAGGAAATTTCTCCAGACGCTTTATCTACATCAGGGATAGCTGTATGACATATAGCTAAAACTCGAAAGAATTTCTCTATGATGTCCGGATGAGGTTCATTAATCCATTGTCCATTCATTATTCGTTCATCTTTAAAGTTAAAGCCCTTAACTGTCTTCTGAGAGTCCACAACATTGCTACTCTGACTCAAGTAATCAGATGAAAAAGCAACACCTTCAGATTCCCCTTCCTTCGCTCTCCTAGCAAGTGCCTTCTCCACTTCCGTAATACCACGGCCATACTGAACACCCCCTATTGAACATTTGACAAACTCCATAGAGTTACATGTCAAAGTGCCGGTTTTGTCAGACAATATGGTATCAACTTGACCAAGTTCTTCATTCAAATTAGATGTGCGCGCATGAGCCGGCCTATCTGATTCTTCATAATACATTTCTTGATCTTGGTTGATGAAAATACTCTGCAGAACTTTTACAATTTCGATTGACACATAAAGTGATATTGGAATCAGATATCCATACAACATAAGGGCAGTCAAAAAATGAAGAATCGAAGCAAGGCCTGCCCTTCTAGGATCGTAATATACGGTTGTTTCTTCCGGATAAAGATACCATCTTCTGTAACTTCCATCATTATTAATATCATTTTCAGTATCAACACCGAAAAACATAGATCCGATAAAGGATATCAAAACCAAGGTACTAAAGAGAATGTAAATTATCTTATCCATTTTTCTCTCAATTTTGCTCCTTTTTGATGGAGGATCAACAGAATTCTGCATCACTTTTGTGTCATGACCGGTAAAGATGACAACACCACATATATATTCGGTATTTCTCAGCTTAGAATCTCTTAAAAGGATCTGTTGCAACGAAAGAGGACGTTCTTCACCTTCATACTCAAAAGTTCCAATAAATGAGTATAGATTTTCATTAGGATCCTCACATTTGACCATAGCCCTAAACCTTTGCAGAGATTTTTCATCGTTAAGACGAGTTGTCGCTTCCAAGGCTTGCTTTAGTTTTAGATTTGTTTCTCCATCAAGATTCATTGTTTCAACGTAGCAAACACCGTCCTCATAGCTTGACGAAAGCAGAAGAAGATCAGAAGGAAAGTATTCATCCTTGTACACTTTAATCACATCACCGACACGAAGTTTCTTCCATCTTGTCTCCACAAATGTATGGTTTTTACCATATACCTGAACCTTTCTGTTGTTCGCCTCTATATCCTGAAGAAACCGGTCGAAAATGGCATTTATCAATGAAAAAGAAAACTGTCTAGAACTAAAGATTGAAAGATACCGGTTGAAAATTGTGACTCGTAACAGGACAAAAGTCAAGCATATCCAAAGCAAATTATCAACATAAAAAGAAAAGAAAAAAAAAGGCACATAAAAATGGTATGCATAAGTTACTTCGGCATAAAGCAACACTTAATTAGTTTCCTAGAATCATTTTTGAACTTTTCTGCATTGTAAGATAATAAAGATATTAAGCCTAGTTTCCAACCTAATATTCCCATAAGAAGCATCAAGGTCATAATTGATATTCTTAATAAAAGCTTGATTCCACCATACAAAATAAATAACATTGAAAACTGCATAAGTACCAACAAATTATATCAGCAATACTACCTACTCATAACTTTCTACTTCTAAGGCATGATTACAAACTAATTGAGTATATACTATATTTTTATAGGACATATGCAAATGTAAACCTTTGCAGAAACTACCACTAGAAGGAAGGTCAATTAAGAATCTGTTTGAATTGACTTATTTGAACTTATCTATACTGACATTAGTACTTGTGAGATTGTTTGGGAGGGCTTCTTAAAACAACTTATGACATGTCCATACGTTGTTTTTCAGCTTATTTTCATAAGCTCTCCAGGATAGCGTATGAAAACAGCTTATAGCTTATATGAGAACAGTTTGACATTATTTTACTATAGAAATAGCTTATACATAAGCACTTATGCTATAATCACTTAAATAAACTGTTAATCCAAACAAGACCTAATTACATTAAAGAAAAGAAAAATTGAAACAGTACCTGAGTTCTCCTTCTCCAATCTTCCACAGCTTCTTTAGCCATAGTAGCACCAATAACAGCCACCAAAGGTGCAGCAATACTTAAAGCTGTATAAGGTGCTAAAGGACTAAAAGAAACACAAGCAACAACAAGAAAGTAGATATTTGCAACCCTTCTGAATTGTTCAAACAAAGACTTAGGTATAAAATTAAATGCTGTATACTTGGTAGTTGAAACATAATTTCCACCATATTTCAACTGAATTGCTTCAATATTATCAGAATCATTGCAATGAACAACTCTTGAATACCCTTTTTTTCCAATTTGTGAATGACCATCTCTATATGATGATTTGAAACATGAAAATGAATATAGTTTGCTAAAATGTATCCTCTTTTTTCCTCCTTGAGGCATTTTTTTTTCTTCTTTTTTTTTCAACTTCACTTATAAATTCTAAATGATCCTCTAATTCTCATTGGAATCATCAAAGAAACACTAATCACAAAGATCAAATTTTCAACAAAAAAGTCAAAAAGAAAAAAGAAACAAAATTAGGCCAACCCCTCCACCTAAAAATTTGTACATATAATTAATGTGAAAAAAACCAAACATAAACCTATGATCCCTACTAAAACATAAACCTTATATAAATTCCAACTAAAAAACAAAACACAAAGGTAAGAACTAAGAACTATGAGTTGTAAAGGGTATAATGGGATTAAAAAAATTCCTTGCTCTAAATGAAAGGTGAAGGTGTCTCTTACTTGATGGTTGATGAAGAGAATTGTGTAGAGAGAGAGAGAAGAATAAGTTGGTGTGAGTAAGTATAGTAGTTAAGGTTGCCGTTTGTGTAAGCAAGTGAAAAAAATGAATGAAAGAGACATAAAAAACATTGATAGATTAGAAATAACAGATACTGGTACTATACTATTAAGATGGTTAGTACTATTTTCACTTCACCTTAATAATTTCTATGAATTCATCAAAGTGAGAGAAAGAGACCAAAACAGGAAAAAGGTACTATACAGGTGAATGTAATCAATGCAATCAATAAGGTCAATAATATAAAGATTATTTTATATAAAGTTTATTG
>Ga0315913_1002073_pt1 | contig 23085 bp, 8 predicted proteins | sample MpolsnodulesMG_FD_207736 | JGI IMG/M metagenome (GOLD analysis project Ga0315913, IMG submission 207736) | Medicago polymorpha root nodule microbial communities from Los Angeles, California, United States - small nodules | ecosystem: Host-associated > Plants > Roots > Nodule | place: USA...
TTGAACCCTTGTGTGCTTTTTATTCAAACCATGGTTTCAACCCAAGGGTTCAAATAAAAAGGCACACACATAATTCAAAATCAAAACTCACAGTAGCCATCAGATCATGGACCGATCCAGATCCAATGGCTTAAAATAGATGGAGCATGATAACAACAGAGAACCAGCGCACTTGATTGAATCAACATGATCATCATCGGTCGTTGGATCTTAGATCCAACGGTCTAGATCCTGAAGGTATATTGAATACCATGGATTCATGTGCACAGAAACATTAAAAAAAAATATTATAAATTCGAAAACTACCAAAAAAACACACATAACACAAATTACTTCTCTCTTCAACACAGTTCATCGGAGAAGATGAAGATGCGGTGGTCGGAGGTGCTCCGACGCGGTGGTCGGCCTTAGCGCCGCCGTGTCAAAGCTTTTTTTTTATAATTTTTTTCGAAAATTTTATACCGAAACGCTCCTCTTCTTCTCCTCTATACGAATCTGGTGTTAGAATTTCGAATACAAATAACAAATGGCCTAGATCTACAGAAGTAGATTCGAAAAATTTCTAGAGGAAAAACAAATGGAGAAAACGATGGAGAGGCTGTACCTCTAGTTCAAATCGGAGGAAAGAAGCGGAAAACTTCGACTCTTCGCTGCTCCCGAGTTGTTTTATGACTCGATCTACTTTTACAACGGAGAAACTGGTCTGATCTGGATATCTCCGTTCAGTTTGTACTTCAAATTCGCCTTTATGCTTTTGGTCCGAATCTGTTACTGGTTTGTGCTTCAAATAGTTTATGTGGAGGTTGTTGGAAGAATTTGTGTATGAACATTCATGAGGTGTTCATATTTTGTTCATGATTTTTTGAGATTTTTGCGGTTTGATTTGAAAATGAGAAGAGAGAGAAAATTTTGGGTGTTTCTGTGATTTGATTGGTGACTACAGTGATTCTCTGACTCTGACACCTAAACAGTGACTGAATTAAATGCTACTATTTATAGATAGGTTCCTCTGATGCAATGCAAAGACTAAAATGCCCCTGCAGCTGAGACTTGGGCAAAGGGACACTAAGGACCAATGAAAAAGTGACATGTGGACACATAAAGACAAGAGACTTCTAAAGACTAAAAAAATAAAAAATGTTTAATTGATAAATATAATAAAAACGAAAATTATTAATAAATAAATAAAAAATGAAAATTAATTTTATCACTAAATAAATGACATTAAAAAAAACTAAATAAAAAAAATGTCCCTTTCGGTAACCAAATGAGGTATTTTAAAATACCTCTCTGCCGAAATTTCGTCTGAGACGACAAAACTACTTGGCTTTTAAAATACGAATACAAAACTTTTTAACTGATTAAGAAACGAATAATAGTTTTAAAATACGAACAAAAATGTTTTAATTATCTAAAAACGAATCAAAAAAAGATTTAACTGCCTACAATGCGAATAAAATATTTTAACTTATCTACGGTACAAATAAAATGTTTAAATACTTCAAAAACGAATAAAAGAACGAGTAACTTATCTAAAAACAAAGCAAAGATTCTGATTGTTCAAAATACGAATATAAACTTTAAAATACGAATAAAAATTTCTAACTGATCAAAATTTGGGGTATGACAAGTCTTTATGGAACATCTTGTGCTATTGAGACTCCTGTGTGGTGTTAATATAATTTCATTTTTGATTTTTCAAAAAAAAGGAAATAGAAAAAAAAATTGAGCACTTTCTTCTTGTTTAAGAGGAACCGGTTTAGGTTTTTCGCAGGGAAATATATTTTGAGCATGGAGTGTTTTTAATTTTAATTCAAGAGATAAACACTAAATGATAATGGTAGAACCTTGTTTCACTTTGTATTTTTCTGCGACTATCTTTGCCGTTGTTGTGTTATGTGTTGTTATTGCTTAGTTCATTGAAGATTTAAAATTCATGCCTTATACTACTCAAACTTTATGGAGAAACTACCCAATCTCAATATGAATGCATAATAAGATGCGTGTAATATTTCAATCAAGTACCAATAACATGCAGAAAGGAAGACACTAATGAATCAATGAACGAACAAAGAGTGAAATGCATTTAGGCTTTTATTCCAATCTATACGTTAGCTATCACAATCTTTAATTTTGAGCCAGCCTATAGATGTAAGTATGTAACATAAAATCAAGGAAAATAAATTATCAGAAAATATAAGCATGAAATGGAAACAAACAATAGAACAATAAAAATTGAAGAATATCAATCTCCGTTGTGACTCCTCCATAGGGTGGTGCTCCCTTTAAAAATAAAAAGAATCTAGAGCCACAATCCTTTAATCCTATTTCATAAATTGTGGAAAGATAAACATGAGAACAATAATCATAAGAATTAGTAAAAAGAAACTAACTTAGAAGAAATAAGGTGACATACAAAATTGGTATGCGAGGATTTCTTTTTGATGAAAAGGAGTAAGGACTTGTAACAAAAAATAAAGGGAGAAATGAGCATATAAGGAAGAATAGAAGCAAGAAATTATTTTTGATGAAACAGATGGTAGAAAATCCCTACTGTCGTCATGGTGGCATCGTCACCTCTATAACAACTTGTTGTACTCACAATGATGCCTATGTGGTCGGCCAATCGACCAAATCACTCCTTTTCAAAGTTATTCATTTTAAACTAGTACTTACTAGTATATGGATTGAAGGAGAATTTGCATAATGGTTTGCTGGTGGGAAATGTTATTGTATTCTTGTCTAGCACTAGGTCTTAAGTCAGCTTTGAGTACTGTCTAAGGCTAATTTTTTTATGTGCTCTTCTACCTAGGGTTCAATCTGTTTTTCATAATAGTTTGAAACATAATTTTGCATAAAATTTGGTTCGAATGAAAAGTGAATTTATATTATTTTTTTAAAAACTAGTCACAAATGCTACGTGTGCCCATAAAAATAATGAAAAAAATAATTAATTATACAGTCAGCAAGTCACGTCCGTCATCATTTTTGTACAGTCAGATGGGTTATGAGGTATCTTGAAGAATTTTTATTTTACAATGACAAAATCTAAACAATTTCTTTATAGAGGAAACCGGAAAGGACCTGTATTACGGGTAAAACACTATTAACCCTTACCATAATACAATAGGATATTCTAAGAAAAGTTTCATTCAAGGATTTCAATTTGGATTGAAGATTCAAAGGCAAAAGTAAGATCTCTTTTCTCCTCCAAGAGAATTTGGGGGGAGTTTTCTTAAAGAATCAAATTGACATAATTGGAAGAAGCATCTTAGCATTGAAGGGATATGAGGATAGATTATCGAAGGAATCGCAAGATCACTTAAGGATTGACGTTCAAATATTATGGAATTAGGATTTGGTTAGAAGAGTCTTGTTCAAGAATTGGAGCTTATGAATTTCATAGCAAATTGGTAGCTAAATTTCTAGTTTCAAATTTTGTAGTACTTTGTGCATCATAATACTAGTGGATGAACTAAATTGAGTGAATTTTTCGATCAGGACTAGATTAGGCCCCTGGCAAGGTCGATAGGGTCTTAACTAGTATAAACCCCAATGTTATCCCTTTTACATTTGTTGATGGAAGTGTAAAATTAGTCAATGTCGGTTGAGATTTCTCGATTGTGAATCCCTTTGCTTCAAGTGATTGACGTTGAGGGAGGAACTTTGTCGCTCAACCGCGGGTTCCTTAACTTCTCCAATAAAGCGTTAGGTATGAATTTTTTTTTCTTTTTGGGTTTTCGAGCTACATTAAGAAATGCATAAAAGTAAAAGATAAGAACATAAATGTAAAGCGATAAAAAAAATACAAAAATTAGCTTATTTGATTATTTCAATTTGTCCGTTGCAGTGTATGAATTGAGTATTTATAGTGAAATTGTTGCCTATTGGCCATAAGATGTGTCCTATAGTGGTAAACCTCTATTTGGCTAATTTAGTAGAAGGTGTGTGATAACTCCCTTGCTAATGGGGTCGTGCGCTCCACATTCAACTTCAGTATCGTTCTCCTCTGCATGATTCATTGACAAGTTTCTTAGTGCACACATGTTTCTTATGCACACATGTATAGAGATCGAGTCATTGACAAGTTGTTAGTGGTGTTGCAAGCAAAGAATGTAGGTTTCTCACGCCATTGTCTAGTCCCACTATATTTTGACTTAGCCATAAGGCTTTGATGACCCACATACTAAGTAATTGACCTTGAAAAAGAATCAACTTCCTCACTCGGCTTTATTCAACTTGGGCAAATTTGTTTATTGCTATAGATTAATTTATTAATCAATTGAGAAATCCTTGTTCAAGACTGAGTAATAACAACATTAATCTCCGTTACTAAATCATTTTGGTTTAATCTTTTGTGGTTTGCATTCTTTTTGTAGCAAATCAATCATAATGTTAAAAGTTTCAAACCACATATTTATGACTAAAAAGTAATCAAGTAGTAGCACGTTAACTTTAGAGTTGACTTGATATAATTTTATAGATGTATAGACATATACAAACAGAAGTGTAATTTCTACTAACAAAAATCGTTGTGTATAATGTTCATACCTACAGAAAAATAATATTATCCAATGAAATTCATTGAAGAGGAAACTACTTGGGTGTTTCCATTGGGAAACTTGTGCTACAAGGCTTGTGTGCAAGCCTTGCTGTGTTTTCGCATTGAGATTCTATCCGCGTGCGTTTGATAGAAGAATAATCCACATTCCCACAATTTCTATAGCCACCGTTTTGAACTCAAAAGAGGTGACAGTTCAACCAAACGTGTATCCTTTTCACAAGTGTCACAGGCAACAAATTAACTTCAAGTTCAACTTTTCTCTGTGGTTTTTAAGTACTCTTATGACATGGACAAACCAAAAAGGAAAACATCATTAAAATATATTATGAAGAAAAAGAGAGTGAGGTACCGCGTAATAGATTGTATTGTACATACAATAGAATCAAAAAACCGTGTGAAAACAAATCAGATTCTGACAGCAGCATGAACTTGCAAAAACACTTTTTTGTTGGTGGCCGGTGTTTGAATCTCAGACCTTGTATATATTATGCATTGGTTCTACCAACTGAGCTAAGCTCACGAGGATACTTGCAAAAACGCTTTGTTATAGAGATAATCACTCATATCCAATATATAAGACCACAATAGACGATAAAATTATCCCACTTAAGTTTTAACGGTGTTACATGTATGTTAGTAAATTGACTTAGATCTCATCTAAAAAAAATAACTTAAAAGTTGAGGGTGGCCAACTACATGTAGCAAGCTTGACGATTATAACTCCAATACATATTACAATAAATCATTTCTACGATTGGATTGGAACTCAAACCTTTTATTAAGCAGAAAGAAACTCCGATTTATTTCACTAACCTAATATCAGTATAAACATTCTTGTGGGTAGACGCAGTACTAGTAAATGTAGGTGTATAAGAGTCAAACTCTACCTTTAGAAGAAGTGAAAGCAAGGAATTCCAATTTCTCCTCCACACGTGGAAGCCATAATTAGAAATATAAAAAGTCAAAAAAATACATATTTTACTCTTCTAAGTTTATTCTTTTGGTATTAATTTGTCCAACAACTTTTTTTTTTTGAGTCAAACAACTTTTCAAATATTGAAAAAGTTGAATTAAAGACGTAACTTTAGAGATATATATAAATGAAAATGTTATCGAGTGCCCCGGACACTCTTTAAGCACTTTAAATGGTAAGTTTTATATGAAAAGTTATGTAATGAATACATTGGAAATTGTAATAGTTGACTTTTTAAAAGAATAATTTTCAAATTTGGGATGTTTAAAGAGTGTCTCGAGGGCACTCGTTAACAAGATCCATATATAAATTGTCTCCATTTTTTCTCTAAATATTAAAAATATGAAAATTAAGGGCTAAATGAACTTACTTGATGTTGCAAATTTATCACGAAAGGCACACAATAATCAATCTCAATCGCGTTGAGTTGGGATCACACCATTTAGATTTAAAGTCCGTAAATTAATATTGAACGATCTTAATCATTAACTAGAGATCGGATAGTTGAGATTATGTGATTTTATGACACAAATACAACAGATAATCTAAAACCCTAAACTAACTTTTCTCTAACAATCTTAGCATTAATTTGAATCTTTTTCTCTAAGTTCGGCAGTAATATTTCAACATTTTTAGTGATGACATAGCAAATTTGAGTCAAAACAGCTTGCAGCTATTAAGGACACCCACATGGAAAAAAGCATTCACCGCCACACTTACCAACTTGTTGGTAAACATGTACATATAAAACCTAGTAGCAGCTCATAGTTTGGGCCAACACAAGTGCAACAGCTAGCTAGACACATATAGTTAGTTACATACACTTCAAAACAAATACTCAAAGAAACAAAAAAGGGTTTGAGTAAAAACAAGCAAGTTATGAAGATGAAGAGTTTATGGATTGTGTTGTTTATCACAATGGTTGTGGTATCTTCCGAGTTCTGTTTTGTGCATGGTAGAGTTCTTCGACCGGAGGCTCAAAATGCACAAATAGATGATGGTTGTGAAGGAACAACTGAGGGGTCTGTTGGAATGACAACGTTTTCTGTTTCTTCAAATAACTCAAGTTTTCGTGATTCAGCAAGAAGCTTGTCTTTTCGATTAACTTCCGGTCCTAGCAAAAGAGGCAAAGGACATTAGTTGGTCGCATGCACGACTATTTTTTTTAACTCTTTATCCGGTTCAAAGATCGACTAATTTGTGTTTTGCTATATATGTTCTTACTTTGGTTTTTTTACATACAAAGAATTGTTGCTAATTTTTACGTGTTGAGTAAATTGTTGACAATTCTTCAAAGAGCTTAGTCCTCAGTTTCTACCTTTCGGTATTTGGTCTCTTTTTTTTGTTTCCAAACAGAGACATTGTCACCTTGATCTGTTATGTATTTTTAGCAAGGAAGTAGAAAATTGGTATAAATAGTCTTTTAAATCGTAGTCCGAAAATGTAACTGTGACCGCAATTATAAGATTTTAATGGTTTATACAATTGTATCTCAAGTCTCAAGTGCAATTACAATGGCATGTGCTCTATTTTTCCATATTTTGGTGCAAAATTAAAGCTTTTTATAGATTTATAGAATAGGGTGGAGCACAATAAAATTGAGTGGATCAGAGTAGTATGCAAGTGCGATTCTATTTCGAAGTTTAGATATTTCGTAAAGAGTTGTAATTTCATTGTTTGAAAAATGGACGAGACGAAATAAGTTATAACCTTTTAATTTCTTCTTTACCCTTATTTAAATTACTATTATCGTATAAAATATTATTACAAAAACCTATCTCCTTGATAAAACGGAAACAAAATACCCAATTAAGACATAAATAATATAGAACACATAAGATAAAGAGAAACTGGGAAAGTTTATTTTTTAATACTAAAAAACAAACAAAGAGAGCATGAAACATGTCTGGGCAAAATAAAGAGAGAGTACATAAAATAAGATAAACATAGCAAAGTCTCACAAAAAAATAAATAAACAAAGCAATAAATAAAACATGTCAGAGAAAGAAAATCACAACAAGTCTAGAATGAGATACGGGTACCTTGCTAGCAATGAAGAAATGTAAGAGGAGCACACAACAATGCGGTGAAGAATTTTATTTGAATTATTTATTTGCTTTAGATACAAGTATAGATGTTTGTGAGTTATAACTTTTCAATCGTAAAAAACCGTATTTATATTTGTTGTGAATTCAGACTCAAAATCACATCAGTAAACTTAGATGTGTAGAATAAAAAGGAAAGTAGTAACCAATATCAAAATGATCTCAAACAACAACAACAATAACAAACCTAGATCGAATCTAGTAACCAAGTGTAAAGTACAAAACCACAAGTAAAAGATAAAGAGAGAAGAGAAACATGCACAACAAGAAATGTTTACCCAATTGGCCCAACAATGACCTACTCTAGTGGAGAGATTGACCTCTCCAATCCATTATCAACGAGTTCTTTACAAAGAAATACAAAAATGTTACAAGAAATCAGCTTCAACAAGCTCTCCAAGAACAAAACCTAATTTTTACCCTTTACTCAATCTCTTTCCAAGAACAGGAAACTTAATGATTTCACTCACCCAAGGTGCTTACAAATGTTTCCCAACCCAATAGAACCCTCACCAAAGACCATCAACCCTAAAGTTACCTTGATTTTCCTAGTTTCTCTCCCTTGAATCTCTACTCAAAATATGAAGAATGAAGTCTTAAATAGTGCACATGTCCTATCCAAATCGTGCTTCGATTTTACACAATCATGCCACGTTTCATGTTATTATACAGTACAATACTAACGTTATCCACAAAAACCGTTCCCCAATTCCTGCTTATCATGACTCAATTTTTGTCTAAACAAAACTCCTAAAACTGATCCAAAATTGTGTCCTGATTTCACCAAATCGTGTCACAATTTTTGCCGGATTTCAATCATCAATTTTTTTCCGGATTCTCAACATTTCTCCTCTTGACTCTAAATTGATGGTTATGCCAATTTAACCATCAACTATAATTCATCAGTTTCCTTTTTCCTTACATCCAAGTACACCATGTAGCTCCACAAGCTTCCACCCATGCCTCTTCCACCCTTAGAATGCCTTCGGCCCTCTTGAAAATCTATGCATTCAGCTACATTAGAATTTTAGGTAGTTCTACAAGTTTACATCAAACTCTCTTCAACCACAGAATGTCTCCCGTTTTCTTGAAGATCTCCTTATATAGTTGTATCCAATTACCCTTAATCTTTTAGGCAATCCCACAAGTCAGGTCATACATTCTTCTTCTAAACTCTTTTGTGAACTAGGAACTCCTAATTTCCTCTTTTGATATCAAATACCTATTGGATTCTCCATCTAACTACAACCACTCATCCTTACAATTAACATTCAACTGCAACTTCCTTACAAAGCGATTACACTAATGGTCAATTTTCTACGGGGTGTCCCATTTGCCATTCCATACTTATGAATTATAACTTTATACCATGAACTTTTCCTTTCCGTTCTTATTCAATGAGTATAAGAGTATAAATTATTATTTTTCAAGAACTCTTATTCTAGTGAAATAAGTTTACAAGAAAGAGTATCTTTTAAAACAAACTTATGTTTTTATAACATGGAAAAATCAATTGCATTCAACTTTTTTTTTCCTTCTTTTTTTAACATTGTAGCTACGAAGTTTCCATTAACGTTTAACAATGACTAATCTCAGTCGAAGAACCTGTGGTGCACAAAAATTCGATTCCCCCCTCCCAACCGAATTTTTTTATACACAGGAACCAAAGATCAAACCCCTGACCACTTATACAAGGGTTCAAGTCTCTTACCATTTGAACCAATCCATCTTTGGTTGCATTCCTCTTTTTACAGCCAAAATTAGGGATAGTACAACAACACTAGGCAGCACTTCAAGTAAACTTGGCCATAGAATTTTGCACAAGAATTTTACTAACTATGAATCTTCTCTCAAGTTTAAAATTACTTTTCTATTTTTTTCTTACAACCTCTTTCAATTTTTCGCATAGTTTCTTAAATTCACAGCTCCTATAAGCTAGAAAAGATTTCAATTTGGTCTAAAATAGAAGACAAATCAATTGGCACAGAAAAGGAGAAATCAACATCACTAAGTACCGAAGTACTCAGTTGAGTTTTATGCGAAATGAGAAGTACAAAATGTTCTTTTTTCTCTCTCCCAGTTCTGCTTCTACGTGATATTTCATACTTCTCAATTCAGAGTAAAACTCGAGTGACTGATATAATGTGATCAATCCCTAATATATATAGTTAGCTCAAATAACAGAAAAGGAGTTAACTACCTAACAACTTTGCTTAACCCGAACAACTTTCTAACTACTTAATTGAAGTTAAAGACTAACTAAACTAGATTTAAATTACAAATTCTTACAAGCTACACTCTCATACTCATAAGAAATCATCTACAATGATGTAATGATGATGACAACACTATTAATAAAAAAAACGTTTTTGGAAATATCCAACTCTAAATTTTTCCATATTATCATATAAGCTAATCTCCTATAAGCTAGAAAGGAATTCAAATTTAGTCTACAGAAGACAAATCAGTTGGTACAGAAAAGGAGATTTCAAAATCACTAAGCACTGAAGTATTCAGTTGAGTTTCACTGTGAAATAAGAAATACACAATGTTCTTTTCTATCTCTCGATTCTGCTTCTATTTGATATTTCATACTTCTCATTTAACAGTAAAACTCAGCTGACCTATACAATGGAATCAATCTCTAATACATTTAGTTAGCCCAAATAACTGAACGGAGTTAACTCCCTATCAACATTGCTTAACTCAACAACTTTCTAACTACTTAATTGTAGTTAAAGACTAAGAAAACTAGAATTAAATTAATAACTCTTATAAGCCATCTACACTCTCCCATACTCATAAGAAATAATTTACAATAATGAAATAATGAGAACACTTCAAAAAAATATTTTCCTAAAATATCTAATCTCAATTGTTTTCATACAATCCCTTTGAAATTTTAACATATTTTCATGAATTAACAGCTCCTATAAGCTAGAAAGGAATTAAAATTTTGCCAAAATAGAAGACAAATCAATTAGCATGGAAAAGGAGAGATCATAATCACTAAGCACCGTAGCATTCAGTTGAGTTTTACTGTGAAATAAGTAATACAAAATGTTATTTTCTCTCTCGCTTTCTCAATTCTGCTTCTACTTGATATTTCGTACTTCTCATTTCACAGTAAAACTCAATAGACTGATACAATGGGATCAATCCCTACTATTTGAAAAGATTTAACTATACAACATTACTTAACACAACAATTTTCTAGCTTAAATTACTAACTCTTATAAGCTATCTACACTCCCTCATGGTCATCAGAAATCAGAAATCAAAAATAAAAAACACAGCATTTTTTAAAAAATAAAATAAAATCTTCAGAAAATATCTAATTCTCAATTGTTTTAATATAATCAATAAGCACAGAAAAAAGAGCCAACGTAGGTTGGTAAGGAGTTGCCTCATACCCCGTGTGGGTGTAGGTTCAACTCCCGTTACCAGCTTAAAGACAAACTCGGTGGGAAATTTGTAAGTACCTCTTTCTACCCTGGTTCTAGTGAGCCTCAACGACCAAACTCACCTAAATTTTTATTCGTGAGCCTCCAGAAGCAAACCTACCTAAACTTCTAATTAACGGACAGTCAATTAATTAGAAAGTTGCTCACGAGTAAAGCAAAATTGTTGGGTAGTTAACTCCTTTCAATCAATTTAACTCTATACACATACAATGTTCTTTTCTCGCCCTCAATTCTGCTTCTACTTGATATTTCATACTTCTCATTTCACACTAAAACTGAACCGAATTATCAATGAGATCAATCCCTAATATATATAGTTAACAACTTTGCTTAACTCACAAACAACTTTCTAACTAACTCATTGTAGTTAAATACCTATGAAGCGTGGATGCAGACACGGACATTGACACGTCAGCACCGATATGAATTTGAGAAAATCACATAATTAAATATAATTATATATGTCGGTCCCATGTTGGTGTCAGATGCTTATCCGACACCAGGGCATGCCTAATCCGAGAGGAGTGTCCGTGTTTCTTAACTAAATACTAACTAAACTATATTTAAATTACTAACTCAAATAATAGTCATCTACATTCTACGGTCTCTATATACTTTTGATTTGAACGCAACAAATGCAGAACAAAATAAGCACAATGACACAAAAAGCTATGAAGTTAAAACAATATCATATTTCACACACAAATTGGATACTCAGAGTATAACAGCTCTACATCCTCTGATTCCACCAATTTCAAAACAATGCAGATAAAACGAAAATTAGCAACATCAGAATCAAACCACAACAGTAATACAAATTCTTTAACAAGCAAACCCTAAAATGCTAAAATTAACCGAATGATCAATCAAGATTCAAAACAGCGAGGGCATCAGCGGAAGAGGAAGGAGTTCCGACGGAGGTGTTACCGTCATCAGCGAGACGAGACTTAGCTTTAACGGTCTCAATCATGCGCTTGCTGATCTCCTTCGAGTAAACCTCAAGAATCGTAACGTTATCGTTGCCGGTGGAAGAGGAAGCATCGGCGACGGAGAAAGCTTCGTCCTCGATCTGGCTAGCGGCGGCGGAGGCTTCGTCAGAGGACATTGTGCCGTAGCGTTTGGTGAGGACTGAGGGAGTGGAAAGTGTTTCGATCAAACGGTTTTTAACGGCGTCGCGAGTGCGTTGTGTGGGAGGCCATATAGAGTAGTTTCCGGTGAAATTTGATTGTTGCGGTGGAGCCTCCGTTGAGGGAGGTGGAGCGAGGGTGGAGTCTTGTTCGGGTTTGGTTTCCGGGTCGGACATTGTGAGGAATAGGTAAATTTGAAATGAATTGGGATTTTTTCTCTTTTGAGTTTTTGTAGAGAGAGTGGGAAGCGTAACGGTTTGATATTTATTTATTTATTTGGTTTAGGAAAAGTATGAGGGTTGCCTTATAAGTAAGATCTATAGAATGGGACGGTCTACCTTTTTGTTGCTTAAAAATCTAAATTACATCACAATTTCCTTTTCAAATTCAAGTTTGAAGGATTTGAACATCTAAAGATTAAAGTGTAGATTGAGAAATTAAAAAAATACTATTATGATTATTGTATCAATAAACTTGTGATTTATTTTGATGTTTATTCGATATCAAAACTTAATTTGTTAATTAAATAAATGGTTGTTCTCAGTGGTTAATGAATTCTATTAAATGACGAATTATTTGAGATACACTCACCTCATGGTTGAACTCTGGATTACGAATGTTCCTTTCTCTTTTGATGGTGATGTTACTCACTCTAAAATGAAGTGGTTAGTATAGTAACAAAAACACAAAGATTGAGACCTTAACCATTTATAATTTATGCATCTCCATATAATATCAGTTATTAATTATGTACATACAATTAATATTACTTTATAAAGTGAATTGTTGCTCTTGTCACTCCCTCAAACAACAGGTAGATGTTTTATTATTGATGTTGGATCAAGTATGGTGATGTTGGATATCACACTTTTGTGGGAAGTTTGAGTGGTTAGTCCCAAATCAAATATGAATTGACAAATTGTTCAATATATAAGAGATATGAGTCACATATCTAATGTTAAGATTTTGAATGAAGGATGGTGTATCTCTTTTGTGTTCCTGGATCATTGACTCATTATTATTCTTGGCGCTCCCCCAGACTTTCCAACATAGGTTTTCTAGCGTCTCAATACAATTTCAACTTGAATTTTTCAAACCAAGAAATGTGAGCTTTTGATAGATGAAATATCCCCATGAACTTTAATTTTCCAACCAAAAGAGGGAACATACAAGGAGACTTAGGGTTTGCATGTTGAGAGATTTTTAATGGTTTTATTGCGTTGGGAAACACATTGCAAACATATCGGGTAGTTATTTCTCTATTGCAATCTTGAATGAAAATCATCGAGAGTTGATACAAAGGGAAACGATAGAAATTAAAGTTTTTTTATCATGAACTCTTGAAGTTAATTTCTTATAACTCTTTTGTATCTCTTATATAGATCCAATTATATGAATTTATTGGATTGCTCTAGCCTCTATTTTTGTTCATTGGATTGCTTGTTTGCATAAATTATATATCTGTTCTTGTTTGAATTTATTGTTGGTGTTGGTTGTCAATGTTTTTATTTTAAAGCATAATATTATTAAGCAAGGCAAGCGCAAGACGCACAAAGCCCGCAATAGGAGGAAAAAGAGTACAAGCAAGGCCTATAAATCAAGGACCTTACAACACCAATACACCAACTCAATAAAAAAAAAACCCTAAAAACTAATTCCAAAACTGATAGGAACTAGGAAAACAGCATGGCAGTAGTTAATTGTTCTATTTGTCTTGTTAAATTAACAAGATTGAATAACTAAGGTCTACGAAATTGTTTCCTAATTCTTTAAGTAGTATAAATAGGATTCACAATTTTCATCAACCAATCAAGTAAAAAGTTCTCCTTTGAGCATATTGAGAGAGTTTTCTGAACTTGATTTCAACTCATATGTACTCTATGGCAACCAAAAGTATAGTACTAGTAGTAGCCATTTTGCATACGTTATTGAGTGTTAGCAACACTAACTAGATAGTAGCTACATCAAGAGTTTCAGTAAAGCGAAACACTATTTAGTTGTACTTCATTTCTCTTTCTTTTACTTTCGTTCTCTTTTTGTCACTCTATCTATTCTTTCATATCATCTGCTATTATATTCGGGCATGCAACTACAGTTAGATGCCCCACTGCAACTCGTGTGATAACTGTTGCATCAGTTTAAAATTTAGTAATTAAATAAACTCACATAAGAAAGGTAAAAGAAAATTACAAACACAATAAATATTTATTCAAGGTTGGATTCAATGATTAGATTAAGTAAAGAACATATTCTTAACATGCTCTCTCAACACTAGATTTTTCTTCACACTATCTTCCAACAATTTTAAAAATTCTGAAAATTAATTTCCAAAAACTAAAAAAAATAGAAAGAAAATTCAGATAAGTTTTTTTTAAAATTTTGTAATTCATTTATTGATGTTAGAAAAAAGTTTGAAAAATCGAAAATTTATTTTTCAATAAAAATAAAATTCTGGAAACTAAGATAAGTTTTTATTTTTCTAAAAATAATATATTTTTTTAATTTCGTAATAAAATAAGATATTCTGAAAAATAAAATAAAATCCTAAAAAAATTATTTTGAAATTAAAGTTTTTTATTTTTCTAAGAAAATAAAATTCTGGAAAATAAGTTTTTTATTTTTAAAACATATTATCTAATTTTTTGTTTTTATACTACAAAAAATAAAAAGTTTTATTTTGAAAAAAGCTTTTTAGAATATTTGAAAAAAAAAATCTGAACTTTTTTTAATTTGGAATGGTGGTAAAAGTGTGTGCAAAAATCTAGCATGGAGAGAGTATAATAAAATTGTTCTATGGATTTGATCTAATGGTTAATACCAACTTTCCTATGGTGGGAATGGATTGACCTTTTCCCATATGAAATGCCACCTTTATTCAACCGTATGATATTTGCACACAAAAATTAAAGAATACAACATATGATTGTGGTGTCCTACTGTCCTGTAACGTTAGATCTCTGAAGAATAACAATTACATTGATTGGTTGATGGAGTTGTAACTAACTCCAAAGAAACTGGTAACTTACTCACTGATTTGTCTCGGAGTCAAGGAGATAGCATGGAACAATAACAGATCAATGATTCAGTACCACAAAAGGAACATTCATCTCCACAGAAAACTTTAAGACATTAGGTATGTGGAGAACTTATATATACATCTAACATTTTATTTTTTATACTATACATCCAAAATATAGTAAATTTATAATTGGCGTGTGACCAATCACTCACACATAAATTGAGCAAAACTAATGATTATGTATCATATCCTACACGACAACAAAATGGATCCTATAAGATCGGTCAAACTATTTTTATTATATATGTGCTTTTTGATTCTTACTATCGTTTAAAAAAAAATGATATTTGAACATCAAAACTTTAACAACTTATGTGACAAGCTATATTATAAAACCAAGTGTTAATTTGGTTAAGAGATGGAAAGAACAAATTATTATAAAACTCTCATGAGTTGTTTTTAACGTGGTTTTATAGATTGTCATATAAGTTGTCAAAATTTTGATGTTCAAATATCATTGCTCTAAAAAAAATTAAACTATACATCAATCCAACAAAACATCAAGATCATGGTTCAACTGCTTAACCTTATATGAAGTCACAATCTACATCATAGATTGTGTCCTTTCACGGTTCAACCTTTTAATTTGGTTTTGTAAACATTAATTCTAACATGAAAATTCCTTGGCAAGATAAATAAGGAATTTAGAATAAATAGAGACAAAGGAATAAAAGAAAAGAAACATTTGGTCAACAAAAAAAAGACATTGTAAACATTAACCATTTACTTCACTACTATAAGTTCCAAATTTACACATTGCATATATATATAGGAGATATTAAAGTGCTAATTGCTAGCTAACAAACATGCTAAGTAGCCACCATATTGCTTAACTTTCAAGAAGAAAACATCATAGTTGACAAAATTCATCAAAGAATTTTACAATACCTCTCTAAGTCAAAGTCCACACATTGACCAACTTTGACTCACTTTATAAATAGACAAACCATGAACAACTCAACGATTGTGAAGAGGGTCTGAAGTATTAGGAACTCTCCTCATCTGTGACATATAAACATCAAATGGTTGAGCTGTAGTCTGATGTTGATGCTGCATTTGACTATGTTTCTTCTGTGGCTCAACAACTGAAGAAGACTCTTGATTTTCTCCACATACTAAGAAAGTAATAAGCAAAACAAAAAACATTACCTTCTTCAACCCACCAACAAATGAACACTTATGAAAGTGCATGTTTTTTGTTACCTTGATGAGGTGGTAACACCAATGCAATGCATACATATATAAAGTTGGATGAATTAAAGACAAAGAAGCACTTGATGATGTATATGAAAGCAGATGAAAAAGCTAATAGGCTTTGTTTGTTTGTTTTGTTTGGGCAGTGTAGAAGGAAAAAGGTGATGCAGTGTTTTTCATTATGCACATCACTGCAAACAAGGGACACATCTCACGAGAGGGCTTTTTTTTCTTACTTTTGCTTTAATTTATTCTCTGTGTTTCACGAGAACCTTTTGTTTTTAAGGGAACCAAAAATTATAGGAAGCTCTGAAACTATAGAAAAATTTAAATTTAGCATGTGTAAAAACAATTTTAGAGACTCAATTGACTAATTCAAACAAACTAATGTGATTGAAATTCTTTTCTGTAAGGACTATTTTGTTATCTTACTAAATTTTTGGACTAAGTGTATGTTTAAATTGACCGATGGTGTTAGAAGTCACATACTGAATGAGATATAGTTCACAATATGTTCATATAAGTGATGGATTGTCATCACCTTACAAGTCAATTTTATGTTATTTAGTTAAACATAATATAAACAACTTAAATTAGTTTTAGAGTTTATCCTAGATTTGTTGAACCAATGGGTCATTCGGATAACGCTTCAAATGCCCGATCTTGAGAATGAAATGATGTGCTAATTAATAGTAGTCTCGCATTTGAGGAGATAATGTCCAAACATATGTTTATAAAGAGCGAATAGTCCTCACCTTTACAATCAATTTTATTAGAATGAGTTCATTCTAATGTAAAAAATCTAGGAGATAGTGAACTACATAAATCGTATTGTATCACATGATGTTAAGTTTTAACCAATCTTCTGCTGATGAAACATACACTAAATTCATAACTCTATGTAACTAAAGATTGAATCTAGAAGAGATTTCTTTTTTCCAAAATGTAACAAATCAAGTTTCAAAATCCGACTCTACGTGGCCATATTTATGAGCAAACTATCATTTTGATCCCTAATTGTGTGAGACATTATCGTTATAACTTCTAAATATTTTAAAAACATCCATATTGTCTTTTTGTTAGTATTTTTATGGATTAAATTGACTAAAAAAAAGACACATTTAAAAATTAAATTAACTAATTAAAAAGAGATTCAAAGTCCAAAATAATTAACTTTTAAAAGAGTGTGGATGTATTAATAATTTTGATGTATTTAGAGACTATAATAGTATGATATCAAAATAGTTGTTTACCTTAGTACTTACTATACCTCTAATAGAGTGAACCTATGAAAATTAAATATTGTTAATTTGTTTTTATTTTTTCTTTCAATGATCTGTTGCTGATCAATGTATGACTTTATTCTAGCTTTTAGTCTCCCCAAAACAAGGGTCATTCCAAGATCAATTTATGGCCAATGTGTGTATTCAAATTTTGGCTCATGTGCTTTTCTTTATTTCTTTGTCCTGGCATTACTTGTCTGATTTGTAAAGGTAACAAGTTTTGCTTACTATAGCTATTTCTGCTAGCTGCAGGACCCAGTCATCAAACAGATTGTTACCTGAAAATGAGTAAGTTCTAGTCTTCAACTTCCAAGTATCTTTTGCTTTCAGCTTTTTCATTTTTTGGGTTTTGGTTTTGCTATGGGTAACACCCTAACATGTCGTTGTCTCAGCTCAGCCATCATCCATAATTGCTCTCTCATTCTTTCAAGGACTTTAAATTTTACAGATATTTTTTTACCCATTGCATGGGTCATTGGCATGCAAATGCACCACTCTCCTATGTTGCAGAAACTTTTAAAAGTTTAGTTTGTTTATTGTCCCTATCATTGTGAATAAAATAATTGTTTTGTTAGACCAAAAATTCTCTCATTGTTTGAAAGTCTAGATTAAAAGTAGTTTATAAACTATACATTCTTCTTGGTCAAACTAAGTGAAACATCTATTACAAATGATAAAACCACGAAAAATTTACACAACTCAAAACGGATAATATTTCATAAACACAATTTTATACTTGAGATTGAAACAATAAGTAATAAAGTAAATGTAGTAGTTTAAATCTTATTCCTCAAGTTATTACGGAAAGAGTTCATTGATAATCTAGTCTTCAATCGAGAAGTAAGTAAAATTTGGTCAAAATTTATTTTGACAATTCAACGTTAACTAAAATCTTGAAAATATTAGTCTATTCAATTGAACAAAATTCACAAATATAAGTAAATAAATAATGTAAGTATTGCTTCCTTAAAGTAGACGTTTTTGAGTGGTCATGTCATGCGTGAGACTAATCAACTAATGGGTGAGACACCAAATGCCTGAATAAATGGCTTGATTGTGGATATTTAACATTAAAAACCCGCAGGGCATTTGATACTTTTGTTTTCTCGTGTGTTTCCGTGACAAGTGGTGTTCTTTTCTTCTTTTTTTTTTCTTCTCCAAAAACAACGTGCCCATGCTTATCTATAAAATATGTTTACTATACACTCATTAAATAAATAAATAAATACATTTTGGAAAAGGCTAACTAGTGCCGTAAGGACACTAGTTAATAAGATTAATATAGAAATTATGTATTGAAAATTGGTAAAAGGTTAAATGTTTAATTTTATGAAAATCAAAAGTTGTTGTTTTTAATGAATATTTTCTATTTTTGACATCCTTAATCAATATCCTTAGGACACTGGTTAGTAAAACTCATACATTTTATTTGGTTGGTAGACGAAATGACAAGAGACCATTGAAAACTAACGGATACAAGGTAAAGAAATTGGAGTTCGAATCACAATAATAACGCCCAAAAGTGTAATTTCACTATTTTTGGCAATTGAATTAGGACTTGTAGACATAAATGTATACATTTTATGAGAGAAAGTGATAAAAAAAGATTGACATCATAGATATGTTAAAATAATGATGTGATAAAAGAGAGAAAGATAGAGAATATGAAAAGTGTGTTGGATTTACAAAAGAGTAGGTAATGGATAGAATCATACACATGATAGAACAAAACAGTACAAGGTATAGCAAAATTGTGTGCGAGAGAGTTGAAAAATAAAAAAGGATATTTTAGTTTTTGTTTTTTAGTTTGTACTTGGATAAAAAGTTATTTCATTGTTTAGTAAATGACATGAATTCATGTTTTTATCTCGTCTCCTGTTATCTAACTTGTTCAGCTCCACAACTAGTTTTCAAATTAAACAAGGTACTCAAAAGTTGTTGATCTCTTTTTTGACAAATCAAACACAACTTAGGTGTGGGGGGATGAGTAAGGTTGAATTAAAGGATTAAATGAGTTAAGGAGTTTAAGGTTCGAATCTTAACATCAGAAAAATACTAAATACTAAATATATTATTAAAAAAATGAACCTTAGGTGTTGAATGAGTGTTGAGAAACTAACATATATCATTAAAAAAACGAACCCTAGGGATTGAATGAATGTGGAGAAAATTGAAATATCTAAATATCATTGTTTATTTATGGCAAACATTCGCTTAAAATAATAATTTTTAAAATTCCAATAATTCAATTAAATATCTAATTTTAAGATAAAGTTTTTATCTATTAAAACACATGTCTTGATGACATTCATTTTAGTTTTTTGAAGTACTCAGAGCACTTGTTAGTGAGACATTTATTTGTAAACTAATTATGCAGTAAAAAAATGTATTCTAATCAATCTTTTACTTATCTTTAAAAAAGAAAATCAATCTTTTACTTATAAATATATTAATTCATTTGTCAAAAAAAATATTAATTCATTGAAATTGGTATAATAAGTCAAAAACAACAAAACTTCAACGTCATTGAAATTGAAAAGAAAATGAAAATATGCAAACAAACTTGCAATATAAAAATTGATCAAAATGATGAAATGCCAACAAAAGTGATAAAATTGATCGAAAACGTGTAAATGGCAAGTATTTGATACATTTTCATCTGATTTTAGCTATTATTGGCATGACTTATCGAAATTATATAAACGGTTGGAAGAACAACTCTCTTAAGGAGTCTGATCATGGACTCTCTTTTGCATATTAAAAAAATTTAGTTGGAAGATGAGAAACCACATTGTAGGCCTGCAAGTTCTTCGAATAAGATTAGTTATTGTTATACTGCGGTGAAAATTTCATGGCATTAACACGATAAAAAAACTAATATTGGGCTATTATATTGATTCAACGTTTTTTTTTTGTCAAATGGTCTAGCCATTATAAATTCATATTTAATGTGAATAAGTGGGTGTCGAGATTCGAACCACGACCTCTGCATATATTATGCAATGTCACTTAAACAATCACTGACGGAAGTCCAGGTATGCTCCATTTACCATCAGCTCCATTTACCCCATTTAGGGTCTTGAATGAATGACACGTGGCACAAATGAATTCAATGGTTCAGATTAGAAATAAATAAAACATCAGATTTTTTAATTAAAAAAAAAATAAGAGAGCAAACACGCGCTTCTCTTCTCTTCTTGTCGTACGTGAACCTTACTCACTCTCTTTTCAACTTTCCTCAAAATCTCTTCGTCTCCCCTCTCATCAGTGCCAACAACCACTGATTGTGCCCCCGTTCATCTCAATCGTCGCCGTTCATTCATCTCTCAATAACAAGATCCTCCTCTCCACTCCATGCATCGTCCCCTCTTCTGGTAACCGTTGTTGCTGCCGTCGTTTCAAATCAGACAATCGTCGTGGTTTCAAACCGTGGTATGTGAATCTTATATTGCTGCTATTGATTTGTGCATTATTTGGTTTTTGAATCATATATGGTCTGAGCTCTATTTGGTTTATGGATTGCTGCTATGAATAGCTTTTTTTGAATCATTTACTGGTTTTTGCACCATTTACTGGTTTGTACATTACAATCGCTATTTTTGAATCATTTACTGGTTTGTGCATTACAATCACTTTTTTGAATCATTTACTGGTTTTTGCATCGTTTACTGGTTTTTGCATTACAATTGCTTTTTTTTGAATCATTTACTGGTTTTTGCATCACTGCTATTGCTATTTCTGCTATTCCTACTATTCTTATTCATGTGCTATCTAATTTATATGATGAAATTTCTTGTATGTATTTCTTTAAACCGCTTGTTGTTTTCAACATTTCTTTAAAGTTTATTCTTTTCTTATTGCTCATCACAATCTCTGACACCAAGACTATGTACGTACTTTTTCTCAGAAAACATTGATTCATCATCAATTCCAGATTGTGTCGATAAATGGGTGAACAATATCCATGTACAAAATGTTCATCATGAGAAAGAAGGGATTGCCAATAGTGGACCTCACTTGGGAATGAAGTTTGAATATGAGGTGGCGGCATATGAATTTTATAATGATTACAGTAAAAGAATTGGATTTGGTGTTCGTCGAGAATATGGAAATAAAAGCAGAATAGATGGAGTTTTGACTTCGAGAAGATTCACATGCTTCAAAGAGGGTACGCGAGTTGTTGACAAAAGACGTCAATCGACAGCGGAGTCTAGAGCAGAAACAAGAACATGATGCACAGCACGTATGGTTATTTCACTTGATCGAAAGATAGGGAAATATAAGGTTGTTGACTTTGAAGCTCAACATAACCACCTTCTTATTCCACCTGAGTATGTTCATATGATTCGCTCCTATCGACACATATCTGAGGCACAAGCATCACAAATTTTCTTGGGAGATGAATCTAGCTTAAGACCAAGAGATTTGCATCAATATATATCTAAGCAAGTTGGTGGGGTAGAGACTGTCGGTTTTACAAGCCAAGACCTTAAGAATTTGCTTAAAACCAAAAAGAAGCAATCACTAAAGTATGGTGAAGTGAGTGCCTTGATGACATATTTCAAACAAGAAAGTGAAAATACCTCAACCTTTTATGATTTTCAAATGGATGTTGATGAGCTAATAACAAATATATTTTGGGCTGATGCACAGATGATTAATGATTATGGATACTTTGGTGATATCATCACTTTTGACACCACTTACAAGACAAATAAGGATTATCGACCTTTGGGTGTATTTGTTAGACTTAATAATCATAGGCAGACAATCATTTTTGGGGCAACATTTTTATATGATGAAACAATTCCTTCTTTTCAGTGGTTATTTGAAACTTTTCTGAAAGCAATGGGTGGATAAAAGCCTAAAACCATTCTAACAGATCAAGATGCAGCAATGGCCAAAGCTATTTCTTTAGTTATGCCAAAAACATTTCATGGATTGTGCACTTGGCATATAAGACAGAACGCTCTTAGGCATGTGAACCATCTATATCAAAAGAGTTCGCAATTTCGTTTGGATTTTGAAGCATGCATAGATTTGCAGGAGGAGGAAAGTGAATTTTTGAATGAATGGAATTCCTTACTTGTTGACCATAATGTTTTGAAAGATTCATGGTTGCATACAATTTTTAAATTGAAGGAAAAATGGGCATGGGCTTATGTTCGGAATACATTCACTGCAGGTATGTGATCTACTCAATTAAGTGAGAGCTTTAATGCTGACTTGAAAAACCATTTGAAGTCAGATTTAAATTTGGTGCAATTTTTTACTCACTTCAAAAGGGCTGTCAATG
>Ga0315913_1002079_pt1 | contig 23070 bp, 16 predicted proteins | sample MpolsnodulesMG_FD_207736 | JGI IMG/M metagenome (GOLD analysis project Ga0315913, IMG submission 207736) | Medicago polymorpha root nodule microbial communities from Los Angeles, California, United States - small nodules | ecosystem: Host-associated > Plants > Roots > Nodule | place: USA...
TCTTTGAAATGACACTTGATTGAAATTCTTAATAAAAAAACTTACTCAATTTCTTTTTGACATGAATTTTTTGACACAATTTATCAATAAATATAAAGTTATTACTTTTAGTTAAAATCATATTTAGAAGGAGTGTTTATAATTTTTAAGATCAAAAATATTAATCAGACTTGATTAAATTTCTTACTTTGAAATGACACTTGATTGAACTTCTTAATAAAAGATTTTACTCAATTTCTTTTTGACAGGAATTGTTTGACTCAATTTATCAATAAATATAAAGTTATTTTTTTAAGACATAAAAATGAGATATATTAACAAAGGCAGTGATCACCTAAGTACAAGATGTACTAAAGTGCCACCCCAGAAACAGTCAAACATACAATGAAGAAACAAGAGCAAAGATCAATCGATACCCAAACATAACAAAGGGTCCGACCACCATCTATGCGTGTCAAACACTAAAGTGGACTTATTAGCTTTAAGCCACCATAACGAGTTAAATTTTACTTTTTCTACTAGTTGATCAATGTTGGCTTGGATGTTATTATATAGTATATTGTTACGTTCATTCCAAACCAACCAGACGCAAAGTAACCAAATAAGCTGAAGGAAGGATCGACGAGCCTTAGAGTGACCTGAAGAGTGAATGAATTGAGTGAAATGGTCATCGATAGTAAGAGGGTCCACACCTGACATGCCGATCCAAGACCTGATATGTTGCCACAGAGTACCGAAAATTGGGCAATGAATAAATAAGTGTGGCGCAGATTCTTCCAAGCCGCACCCTGTAACACACATGACTGCCTCGACATCGACAACGCCTCGCCTTAGAAGGTTATTCTTAGTCGGTAACCTGTCTCGCAATAGCCGCCAAGCAAAGATGGAGGCCTTTAGCAGCACCTGCTTATGCCAGATAAGATCCCCTGTAGTAACCTCTGGAGGTTCAGCCTCAACATGAGTTGTTAGTTGTTGATAGGCACTGCGCACAGTGTAACCAGCATCGGAGTCAGAGTCCCATAGCCACCTGTCAGAAAGATCAGACTGACGGAGCTTTGAAGAAGGAAAGAGCATAGACAGGTAACGCGGTCAGGACAGACTTAAGAAGGACCAACCGGCCACCATACGAGAGGAAACGACTTTGCCACCCCGATAGTCTAGATTTAATGTTTTTTAACACAGGTTCCCAGAAAGCTAACCTCCGAGGATCACCACCAATCGATAAGCCCAGATACACAAACGGAATCTTACCCACCTTACAAATTGCCTATGTGGAGTGAAGCTAACAAAATTTCATTCATTTTGGGTTTCATTAAATCACAACTATTATCGTTTTTACCTTTGATGATTGTGTTTGTCAATTGCTTTCTTCTTTCCTAGGATTGCTACCTTGTATACATTCTCACTGAAATGGCTGGAAGTACATCAATGGTGTTCACTCGGACATGTGATTCAACCCGGCTTCTTGCTTTGATTCTCAGGAATCTCGGTTTAAAAGCCATCCCAATTAATGGTCATATGAGTCAGGTATTTGTGTTGGATATCATGCATTATAATTGTAATTTGTTCTAAAATTTCCTTTTCTCTTTCCTTGCTGGAAGTCACGCTGTTGTAGATGGAGTGATTCTTTGTCATCTCCCTCCATTATTTGTGTTTGTAGGTGTGCCCATGACAACAAAATATCTCTAATTTATATTTAATATCTTTCTTTTAACAGCCAAAGCGACTTGGAGCCTTGAATAAGTTCAAGTCTGGGGATTGCAATATTCTCCTTTGTACTGACGTAGCTAGTAGGGGACTGGATATTCCAGCAGTAGATATGGTGATTAACTATGATATTCCTACAAACTCCAAAGTAAGTTGTGTTATGCAATACATTGACAAGTTTTATTACAATAATAGTTGATCAAAAGTTCACTGTTAGCTTAATGTAATGGTAGTAATTTATTAGTATTTTCATGGCTATTTTAGGAAGATAGATCTAAATTAACAGAAATCCATAAATCATGCAACGAGAATTTTTGTATTCACTGGTTTCCTGACCTTGTGTGACCTGCAGGATTATATACATCGTGTTGGAAGGACTGCTCGTGCAGGGCGCTCTGGGGTTGCCATTTCCCTTGTTAACCAATATGAGCTGGAGTGGTACGTTCAGATAGAAAAGCTTATAGGTGAGGAGCATATTCTGCCTTGGCGGTGACATTTTAAGGAGCAAGAAATTCTTATTCTTAGTCTTAATTCTTTACAAATAACAAATGCAAATGTTTTTCAGGCAAGAAGCTACCAGAATATCCTGCAAATGAAGAGGAAGTTTTGCTTTTGGAAGAGCGTGTTGGTGAAGCCAAAAGATTAGCAGCAACGGTAAATTTTTGCATTGAGCTTTAGCTATATTTTTGGCTATTTCTAGTCTTCTATCTATTTCTGTTTTAAATAGATAAAGTAAGTTCGGGAAATTTTGTGGGAATTGAAAATCGACTCCATTGTAACTTGCCCGCCCATTCAATTTTTCTCTTCATTGGGTTTGGGTATAAGCATTGTTTCTTATAGCTTATTTAAAAAAACAAATGAATGAAAAGATGCATAGGTTATGACGAGCTAAGATTCTCTCCATATATGAGGGTTTTAATTAGAGAGAAAGACACAGATTAATTTTCAAAAAAAGAATTATATGATTAAAAATGTTTTGATACATTATATACTGTGTTTTTCATTCTCCAAATGAAGGCCTCTTTATTTTGAGAAATAGAGATGATCTCATCTTGATTGTGATTATATTATTGGATTTAGTAAATTATGGAGTTATAGAATTTGAGTTGGGCCTAACTCAGCCACATAATCAACTTATGAATTGAGGGATGACCATCACTTATAACGATTATGTAGGCCATATTACTGTCCAATGGCGGATAGGGGCCAAGCCAAAGAATCTGCCGCATAACACGATGTTGTGGTCTATGGAAGAAACATGGCTGATATAGAAGCTGTTGCAGCCTATGGCTACTAGCACTAAATCTGTCATGCCATAATGCTTTGATGCAACCGTGGCAGAAAGTTGCAACAGTGCACTCATTGTCAGACATCTTTAGGATGAACTCTATAGTCTATACTATCTTAGAATTTGGGTTTGAGCATAATTCAACCAGCTCATTGCGTGAGGGTTGCCCCATACCACAATTCAAGCCATATATCACTTTACAGCTTAGGATTACCAACATGGAGATATGAAAATAATGAATTCTTATGTGCGTAAATTTAATTACTTTCTTAATATTTAACTATTCGTTTTTTTTTTTGTGTGTAGAAAATGAAGGAATCCGGAGGGAAGAAACGGAGGGGCGAAGGAGATGTAGGAGAGGATGATGATGTTGACAAATACTTTGGTCTGAAAGACAGAAAATCGTCTAAGAAGTTTAGAAGATAAATATGTTATTTGTTTCCGACAAAAAATATTATGTTCATTTTTGTTCTAAGTTTTTTTTGTTGTCAATTTCTTTTCTGTGAGATTTTCAAAACAAGTATGGAGAGAGTCAAATTATTTATTTGGTTATAGGAATAGGTTTTCAAATTAGGATTTGAGTACGTTGTCGTAAGTTATAAATACAAAAACATTCTTCTCTCTATTGCCTTATTTGTTTGATTACACGATTTAAAAAATATAGTTTTTTTTCCTCTTGATTTTAATATTTGTGTAGGTATTGTAGAAAATTTATTCAAAAAAAGGTAATGTAGAAGATAGTATATGACATAATGTAATAAAATGAGACAAGTTTAATCATTAATTTGGATGATTAATCAGTTGAAATACTTTGTGGATATCACAAGGTATTAATTACCTATTAAATTCAAAACATTCAATTAATTTAAGGGAAATGACCTCCCCTAAGTTCTATCTAATTGTAATAAACCTCCCTGCTATTTTTCCAATCATCACCAACCTGCCCTGTTACACTCTGTTAGTTTGCCGTTAGAGGAGAAAACATTCTTTCTAAATCTTTTCATCCTCCTTTCACAACACACACTCAAACGGAAATCTCTTCATTCTTGTCCTATTATACATTTTCTTGGACATTTATCGTGGTCTTATCTTCCTTACTTCTCATTGTTATTGTCGAAGTTCATGTTTTTTTGTTGACAATCAATCTCTGTTCTCGTCATGTTTTTCAACCTATGTTATATTGTTTGTGTCGTTGTTCTTTTCTTTTGCATCGTTGTTCATTCCGCTCACGGTGCTGTTCTCATTGTTCTAGTCATTGTTTTCATATTTCTCATTGTTGTTTACCGTTGTTCTCATTGTTCTTGTATTGCTCCCAAGGTTTCACTTGTCAGTTGTCATCATTCTTGTTAGACTCGGTGTGTTATATTGGTTGTTCACTATTTCTTTTTATTTTGTTTGTTCATGAATCGAAGTATTTCCTCACAATTTATTTTAAGTCGAGTAGTGTTGTAATAGAAAGTTGAAGCAGCGATAGTATTATACTTTTGCAAGATTAATAGGTTGCAAGCCAAATGATATTTGGTTCTGGTAGATGTAGTATTGTGCATGGTGCAGGGTTGGTTGTGGTATGTTGCTTCGGTGCTCATATCAAGTAAAATTTATGGAAGTGCTTGCATTGCTTTGTGGGTCCTATATTCTTTCTTTTGTTGCTGCATTGGCTTGCAAAAGAGAAGAATCCTATCATTTGGTGGCTTGATGATTGCAGTTTACTATTATCTTTAAGGCATTGCAATTAAGTTGACTCACTTGTTGATAAAGCAAACAGTGTTAATGAAGAAGAAAGGTGTTTATCTATTTAATGAAAACTTACGGGAGGTTAATGTATATTTTTAAACAAGAGAGGATGTTTGTATCATTTAAGGAAACCTCAAGGGAGGTCAATGCAATTTTTCCTTAATTTAATCCTAAGGGATGAAATCTTGACTACTAGGGATGTTTTACATGCAGATTTAATGGATCAACTCGCATTGTTTTAACTTGTAAAAAAAAATCATTGCTTTTATTGTTTCCCACCCAATAATCGTAATAAGGACATCCAATATATATCTTTGCATCTATCTATGGACAAATTTTTTGGAAGGTGAAGAATTGTGGTGCAGTTAATTGAAATTAACAGCTTGCAGTGCTCCCTAATCTCACCTTGAGAACCACCATTTTCCTAGTTAAGCCACTGTTAACCAACGATTGATCTGAAGTTAATAAATCACGGTTATTCTTCAACCTCTTATAGTACATGTTGTCCAAATCATTAGGCATGACCATCCAATACCATTGTTGGGTCTATGATGCTTTGTATTTGTGAAAGTGACTGTTGTGACCTATGAAGCACATACACTTCTCAAATTAGGTTTATTTTGGTGTTAGATACGCGTCGTGTTCGACACCAACACGACACATATGATTACACTAAATTATGACATTTTTTCCAAATTATTATCCATGTCGGCGTGTCAGTGTCCATGTTGTGTCCGATGCTCATGCTTTATAGGTTGTGACTTTGGTGGCAAACACTTGGATTTTAACAACATAGCAAACCTAAGGCTTTGTTCTTTTAACCAATTTTGGTCTAACACATTGAAGGATTTTGAGAAAAGCTATGGTCCATTGAAGGATCTTGAGAAAAGGTTTCGATGAAAGAGTATAACCAATTTGAGAAAGAACAACGCGAGACTCCAATTGAACGAGCTCTGGAAAGTGTAACCATTTCAATTTTCATCCGCTAACAAACCTTTTCTAGCAAAACGATTGATAAGTTCCTACGCGTTGGAATATCACGATGGTAGATTTTGTGTTGCTTCGTCAAAGATAGAGGTTCGACCATCTCTATGTACTGATGCTACTGAGTAGTCTATGTCGCTGCCACTAACTTTGCGAGTACTGTCTCGAGCTTCAAAAAAAGAATGTCTGCACACAAGACAGTTTTAGGACATGCAGCCTCTATTTGTGTCTTAGCTTAGCTTTGTTAATTACTTCAAAGCCACGTAAACCTACATGTAGCACAGAGGGGGTGTATAAAGTAAACCCACAACATAAATATAAACGAGGTTAATATAATGGGCTTTAAGCTAAGCCCAATTTGAGTTACCGCAGAAACCATTACAAGAGTTTCTTCATCTTCTTGAAAAAATTTCGTTTTGTTGTTTATTTTGAGAAAATTATGTTGTGCATTTCAAGTGTTTGTTGAATTGCCTCAGTCAACTGTGATTGTAATTGGTTATGTTTATTGCTGTTAGTATGGTCGGCTTAGCTCAGCTGACAATGCCAATATTGCTAGGCTGGATGCCTTTAACCGTTCCAATCCGGAACCTCACGGTTGTGTGTAAAAACATGTTTTGAGTTTGCCCAACTTGTTCCAAAATTCATACGTAGTTTAAGTAAGTAACAATTTAAGAAACTGGGCTGATTAGTTCTTCATGCTTAAAAGTTCTAAAGAATTTTTTATAGGGATTGAAAATGAAAGTTGGTATTTGTATAGGAACTAAAAATGAAAGTTGGTATTTTTAGAGGGACTAAAGAGTAAATACATATTTACTATATAAAATGTGTATTTTGATAAGAAATTTTGGTTTTGATTGATTTGGCTATGACCATATCGGATTTATAAAGTGCATGTTTGGTACCATGGTGGGGTTTACAGAATCACAGTGAGCCACCTTGATTTTCAGAAGCTACACTTTGTAGCTTTTGCAAAATTACAGTGGCTCGCTGTGATTATGACAAACTTGCCGTCATATCAAATATGCATTTTTCACACATTACAACATCCAATTTTCCATTAGAATCACTTCTCTAAACTTCACTTTTGTACCTTACCTCAATTTGAATGTTTCAAAAATCTTTAAAGAATGACTATTACCAAGTCAGGGACAAGCTTTTTGTTTGTTTGAGAAATGTTACATGTGTAATCCAATTTCCAGTACTTAACAACCTGTGGAACCTTTGTCTAGATTGGCTACTTTTCCTTATCTTGAAAAATTGAATTCAAACATTTTATCAAATAATTACAACGAAATGGATAAAGCTACTTCTTACGAAAACAAGCGGCAATGAAATGCACAAACAAATAATGGCCGTAGATTTACATTCAATAACAGCCATGATTTCCATGAAAAACAGAAGTTATAGTTTTTTACTTTTTATAAGTGTGATTCTTCGCTTTCTTGCCTCAATTTTTCGTAAAGAATTGCAATGCTCTAACGAAAAAAGGGAATTACCAGGAAACTGTAGCTATTTAAAGAGTTATTTAACATTCAAATACTGGTATGTTTTGTTTAATCTTACCATACTTAAAACTTAAAAGTAGGTTCCTCATATGCGGAATTTAAAAGGTTTGTTTGATTGGTTATTTTGACAATTTTATAATTACATGTATGTTTGACTGGTTAGTATAAGCACATACTTATAAACCATATGTGTTGATATTATTAAAGAAAATGTGGGCGGACTTGTTCCACTAATTGCTGTATGCACTTCTAGGTGTGGCTGATGTCAAGGACAGTGTTGATGAAGAGAATATCGATGAAGCTGAATATTATGCATGGAACGAGTTGAGGCTTCATCCTCGTTTAATGAAAGCAATACACAAGTTGGGATTCAAGGAACCAACACCGATACAGAAAGCATGTATTCCGGCTGCTGCTCATCAAGGGAAGGTTGGTTGATTTGAAGTTCTTCAGGAAACTTTGATGGATCCAAATACTTCATAAGATTAGCTTTGATGGGAATTCTTGAGTCCTTATTTGACAGGATGTTATTAGGGCTGCAGAGACGGGATCTGGTAAAACACTTGCGTTTGGTTTGCCCATTTTGCAACGTCTTTTGGAGCGGGAGAAGGCTGAAAGTATAAGTGGGGTAAAGGGTGGAGAAGCTGCTGAAAAATACGCTACTATATAGTGTCTGATACCATTTTGCCTATGGTTTTTGGTTTCTTATTTTCTAAAACATAACTTCTTTAGGATTAATTTACACAGGTTAATAAGTAATTGTTTAGTTCAATGCTCATAAACTTGATATGTAGTTTTCATCGGAAGTCTGTTTTAACGCTTAACATCTGGTTTTGCAGTTACATTCATTGTCTTTCTTTGTGCTTGACGAGGCTGATCGAATGGTACAAAGTGGTCATTTTAAGGAGTTACAATCAATAATTGACATGCTTCCCATGTCCAATGTCTCCGGTGAAGATAATTCTAAAGATGCACAGAATTGTGTTACAGTTTCTAGCATCCAAAGAAAGAAAAGAAAAACTCTTGTTTTTTCAGCGACTGTTGCACTGTCCGCTGATTTTCGCAAGAAGTTAAAGCGTGGTTCAATTCAGAAAAAGCAACCATCGACAGATGGTTTTGATTCTATTGAAACTCTTTCTGAGAGAGCAGGAATGAGACCCAATGCTGCAATTATTGATCTTACCAATCCATCAATATTAGCAGGCTAAGATTGAAGAGTCCTTTATTGAGTATGTAAAATCACATATACGCTCTAAAACTCAAGTTCTGAGAATAAATTTTATTTTTTGTGATATATTCATTTTGATTGAAGTGGTTATTTGATTTTGGTGCTATATAATCTATTTACCCTTGCTATTTTGTTGGAGTCACGTATACTACCCTGGGTGGCCACTTGTTATCCATTTCTTCATGCTAAAATAGAGTTGTAGTTTATGGTTGAGTATTCTTACTATTTATCTGAAATGCTGCTTATGGCCCCTTCTATAACATCTACTCAAACTGATTATTACCCATGATAAAGTCATAAAGTAATACTTAATATGGCATGAACTATGATTTTTGTTTGATGATACAACATTAATGATTTGTTATTAAATGCAGATGCACCGAAGATGATAAAGATGCCCATTTGTATTATATTCTTACTGTCCATGGTCAAGGCCGCACAATAGTTTTTTGTATGTCAATTGCAGCTTTGCGCCATATTTCTTCCTTATTGCGCATTCTTGGCGTCAATGTTTGGACTCTTCATGCTCAAATGCAGCAGCGAGCGCATTTAAAGGTTTGTGTCCACTCTTTGCCCCATTCCTTGGCTTGCTTTTTTCAAGTGTTTCTATATTTGCTGTTCTCAAAGGTATATGTTATAAGTCAGACCTTGAACTCATTGTTTATCATTTTCTTTCCAGGTTGTCCCAAAATTATTTTTGATCAATGGTTGAATGTTGCATCAGCATTAGCTAATAAGTTGTACTTATTGGGAAAAACCCAAGTCCCACGTTGGATAGGACTCTTGATAAGAGTTTATAAAGAGGAGACACTCCTCATCTTACAAGCCGGTTTTGTAAGGATGAGTTAGGCCCAATTTCAACAGTACTTATGAATTCTTTGACCTGCACCATTATGAGAATAAAACGAGTATCATAATCCATTTGTCTATCATCATACACATCAAAAATTGCAACTCCTTGGTAAAACCATTAGTGGTGCATCCTTAAAGTGATCATAAGCACAATAATGGCTGATAGAAAATTGAGTCAGGAAGATACCTTAAAATATGTAAGGATCTTCTGCTGTGAAGTGTTTCAAGGACGGCAAAATATGTGCAATGCCTAGAACGTTGGCCTCCTTAATGCTGGGGCCTGTAAGAAAAGAAAAAAGAAAATGTTCCGTGGGGAACATTGCAACTCTGACTTAGCTAGTTTAGCAAAATGCATAGGTTCCAAATGTTGGGTGGAGTAAGGAAGAAAACAAACTAGAAGAAACCAATGTCCAAACTCTTCTTAAGAAGACTTATGCTCAACTAATATGCTCCTATACTAATTATTTCCTCCTGATATTTCTTTCTAAAAAAGGTGTATCGTGATAAATACTGAGTATCATGTGGGTCTAGTCTACTTTGTCTCTCTTATTAGGCATTGGTTTGGTTTCTTGAAATTTTGAATATTGCATTTTATTTACCCCCATCATTTTATTGTTCCCTGCCTTGTTTAATGCCAGGCCATGGACCGCTTTCGCGAAAATGATAATGGCATACTTGTTGCTACAGATGTTTCTGCAAGGGGTCTTGATATTCCTGGTTTTAGAACTGTTGTCCACTACCAGCTTCCACATTCAGCAGAGGTAAGCCAGTTCTTTACTTCTTTTATCCATATATTGATCTTCATATGAATATTCATATATTTATACAACTTGTTTCTTATTTATAGGTTTATGTTCATAGAAGTGGAAGAACAGCTAGAGCTTCTGCCGAAGGTTGTAGCACTGCTTTAATCTCCCCAAAAGAAACATCAAAGTTTGCTTCATTGTGCAAGTCATTTTCAAAGGTGTTTTTATGTGATGGTTCTTGTTTTCGATCTAACCACTTATAATAGAGATATTGAAGTTGTACATTGTAGTTCATCATCTCATCTTCTTACCAGTTATTAAGATTTCATTAAGTAATACTTCTGAAGGAAATCTAGTAAACTAAAAAATAGTTATCATTTAAATTAGTCAGCAATTTTTGTTGCTTATCTGGACCAAGATAGTCAATTGACATTACTGTTTATTGTGTTCATCATGTATATAGGACAACTTTCAGCGATTTCCTGTGGAGAACTCATACATGCCGGAGGTTCTGAACGTTTGTCTCTTGCACGTCAAATAGACAAGATAACTAGGAAAGATTCCCAGGTAAACAGATTCACCTGAATTCACACCGTTATGTTTTTGGAATTTATTCATGCAAAGATGAAAGTGTGCTCGGGGATTGTCACTATACATGGTTTGAAATGGTTTCCTGTTGTATGTCATTACTTTTTGTCAGCACACAGAACCCACATTGAGCAGCGGATATGGGTTAATTTACATCATAGAAATCCAATTGTCATTTTTGTTAGTTATCACCTAACTGTGTTTGATATTGCGGTAAACCATGCTGATACACAGTTGATTCAAAGGCTTCTCATGTAAAGTTGTCTTACAACCAAACTTGCATGATGTCCGGTTTGGAAATAAACGAATGTTTTTCAATAGGAAACATTGGAACCAACCTGCTCTCAAGAAAACCAAAAACAATGAAACCATCACCATGTGTAGTGTAAGATACCATGGATGCATATGCATACAGACTAGAAATAATTTTTCTTGTTTCAAACAGATCAAAGATAAAAAAATCACAAGAATGTACAAGCATGATGCATGCTGAAGCATTTAGTTATGTTACGAGAACAAGTTTACCCTTCATCAAATGTCCGGTTAGAAATTAGAAGTTTAAAGAAAATAGTTCTGGCACATCCAGGATACTGAATTGGGTTCTTGTATTAAATTGTGATCATCATTATTGCAATGAAATATATGAGAAACTAGTTATAGCTAGAAAAAATTTAAACAAAGGGAATTACACAGAAACCATTAAAATGTAGGGCCTTAAATAGAAATGTACAACAACTTCTTACTATCATTACAGCATCAACAGAGTTTGAAAAAAAATATCTTACTGAAGCAAGGGCTACTCAATTTAGTAAACTCGTGGTCCATTCTTCTCAATTTAATATAATCTTTGGTTCATATGAAAAGTTGACTTTGATAATTTCGGTAAGTAAAGTCTCACAAACAATTATTTCATCTAAGAATTAAATAGGTTATCCTAAGCAATTCGTCTTTGATGGAGTTCAGCAATTCGTCTTTGATGGAGTTCAGTAATCACTTGAGCTCAATTGTTTGGTTATCTTATTATTTATAAAAGTTCTTGAGTCTGTTAGGTAACTTTTTGGAGCCAAAAAAAATGTTGCAAATTTACTCCCCAAGTTTTGTTTTTTCATTTTTTATTTTTTTAGAAAATGATTGCGTATCTTATCTTATTTATAAAAGTTCTTAAGTCTCTTAGCCAACTTTTTGGACCCAAAAAAGTTGTTGCGAATTTTCTTCCTAATTTTTTGTTTTTTTTTTTTTTAGAAAATGATCGCGTATCTTTTTTATAAAAGTTTTTGAGTCTCTTAGGTAACGTTTTGGAGTAAGGAGATGTAGTTCTACCTTAGAGGTGAAAGTTGGAGATCATATGATACAAGTTACACAATTTAAATATCGAGTTCATAGTACAAAATGACAAAGAAATAATAGCACATGTAAATCATTGTATTCAAGTTTGATGGTTGAAATGGAGAAGAGCATCAAGTGTTTTGGTGATACAAATGTACCGTTTAAGTTGAAATGAAAAAAATATCAGAGATTTGTCAGACCCGATGTTTTATAGAACACAGTGTTGGGCGGTTAATAACCAACACGAAAATAAAGTAAGTGTGCGGAGTTGGGGATGTTGAGTTGGATGTTTGGTAAGACTAGATGAGATAAAATTAGAAATGATAACATTGTAGAGATAGTTGGGGTAGCACCTACATCATAAATATTGTGGAAAATACGTTTAGCTGGTTTGAATATGTAGAGAGAAAATATGTAGATTCTTTAGTAAGAAAAGTAGATCAAATAGATGATAGTTTTGTTACAATAGGTTTGAGTGACATGATCTTTGATTGAAAAGGTAACATTAGATACATGGTATTTAGTCACTATCATCCTCAGTAAAAAAAAATTATGTTTCATAGGTAACACAATTTACATAGTTAAAAAGTTATTGCAGGAGATACTATTTTCATGCTTCTATTTGATCGAGACATATTATATATCATATGTGTATTTAGGTTAATTGACCATAAACATTTCAACTATACACCTTATATGATAAATTTAATGGTAACAAGCATTTACATTTAAACTGAATGAGTATGGTGTATAGTTGTTTTACTTTAAATAAACCGCATGTTACACAACTGTCAAATATGATGGCAAAAAAACAAATAATCAATGTCTAATATGATCCCCCCCCAAAAAAAAAAAAAAAACTAATTGAACATGTCACCAATTCATAAAAAAGTTCAACGTTATTGTTATCCTACAGCTCAATAAAGTTAGATATATGAATTGACAAAATTTTATTCTAGCATTTTGTCCAAAATTAAGTCAAGCATCCATTAGTCATGTTTGCCTTTGTTCGACTTGTTTAACTTGAACATTACTTGTTTGATAACAATCCAATAAAATGAGCACAATTAACAACAACATAATAGAACGGTCTAGCATAGGACCTTACATCCAATAATTAACAACATTAAGACTAACATAAACAACTTACTGACATTATAATGTGTAAGATGGTGGGGAGATATTGTATGAGTTGCATATTTCAACAAGTTTCGCTTGAAGGTTGTGATGAATGACAGATTTATCACAACTAGTCTTCAGCCATAAATTTATCATGAATAATGTCTAGATAATTACACAACATAAGAGCACTAAAAATATCCATATATACATATATTTGAAAAAATAAATTACAAATGAAAAAACTAACTATTAACTTCAACTACAAGAGAGGTAGAAGATGTAATTTGGGTCTCTAAAGCCACATGATTTCCCTTGCAAGGATCATGGTCATTTTCCTTACAAAATCTATCCCGCGAGTTCCATGCATAGCCATCTTTTGAGCCTCAATCAACATTTTCCTATCCAAATGATTATTGAAAAGTTCTTGTAACTTATGCTAACATATATTTCCTTGTTGTTTTGCAATAAGATTAAATTGGCCATGCAAAAATCAATGTGCTCAACTAGAATTACTACTAACCCACTACCTGATTGCAAATCCACCTTACATAACTCATATTCCTAGCCTATAGTTAATTTATTAAGTATTCGAGATTTATATTCTACTATTAATTCTTCTAATATTACGTTACTAACATAATCATTTTAATACAATAAACCAATATCATCACATTTCAACCAACTACCAAAATGAATTTGTAAACTCCTTAATATCATTTGTGTGCTTATGTATTTAAATATTTGTCGCAGTCGTTGTGGCTGACTTCAGACTGCTTTGGAGTCCTCGTCATTCGTATGATTGACATTGCACTAATTGGACCCGAAAGAGTCCGTGTTGCTTGTTGCCTCGCTGCAGGGAGTTGTTGGTTCTTGAACTATGTTTTGTTGACGGCTGGTTCATACACCAGATAGCTGACCTTTGTTTAATTAGGATTAATCATAGGAGGCATCATATATGTGGTTTATAATGCTTGTAATGCCCGTTCGTGTTGTCCTACACATTTGTGTGTTTTTACTGGGTTAAGTTTATGTCCCCCAGTTTTTTTCTTCTGTATTTTTTTCTTTTTTTAATAATATATATGAGCACTAGACACAAGATTAGAGTATAGTAAAATATCATCTATTCTCTTCTTGTTTCTATGCTGTAGCCTTATAAAAAAAACACCATGATTTGAAAACAAATTCATGAATTATTCCTCAACGCCGAAAAATAATTGACCTTTTTTAAAGAAAATTTGTTCCAAAATAGTTGATCTTTTTCATTTTTTTAATACAAACTTAAGTTTTTTTTTTATCCTCTATTTATAGCATCACTTACGTCACTCTCAACTCAACATCTTTTACTTTACATTTATGATAATGATAAATACATCAATATTTGATTGAGGAATGCTAGCGAAACTCTCTTTTGAGCACTCTCTTTAACACTAACTCATTTATTGGATGAAATCAATGTATGTCCCACCACTTTATGTGGGTTCCATTTTCAAAGTGTAAGTCCTACATTGATTTCACCCAATAAAAGAGTGAGTGCTAGCTAGAGAGAGTGCTCAAAAGAGAGTGTTGCTAGCATTTCTCATATTTGATTATGATATTTTAGTAAAAATATTATTCTCTCTTTCATTTATACAATTATATTACTATGTGTGAAACGACAAACTAAATCAATTAATTTGATGCTGACTATATCATAAGGATTCTTCATCTTAGTTGACTAGCATACTCCCTGCCGTGTTAATTGGAATTTTCATAACACTATGCAAGCACTGAAATCTCCCTCCATCCTAAGTTTCTTGCCCATGTATTGGTTCACATTCAAGTTGATGCAAAATTACGTTGCGTTGACTGATCCAATGCCATTCCATTCAAAGTTACATAAAAAAATCTAGCTAGCATTAAATTTCAGCGTCTGGTAATGCGTATTCATAAGACTAAAATTAAAATATGGTTGAGGAGCTGAAATTAAAATATGTGAATCGATCAATAATATATATATATATATAGATATGATTATGACCTGGTTGATAATATTACAAATTCAATTAAAGATAAATTTGATTCCTTGAAGCATAGTTAGTGTCATTTTATGTTTTCATGTTGTTTTAATTTACATGTATCAAGTAAAATTATTATGCTTTTTTGTTTTTGTTTTTTGCTTATAAGTTAATTTAGTATATTAATGCTTAAAAAGTAATAATTTTTTCTTTTTGTATACATGTGTACACATTATCCCTTACAAAAAAAAAAAGTGCACAAATTATCCGTATGGGTAAAAAGTTGCTAAAGTACTAAAGCACTCTTGATAAAATTTTATTGCTTTATTTACAAAACTTATATAATAAGATAAGATATAAGGCTAAAGATGTGGTGGTCTATGGAACTAATATAACAGGAAATATTTTGGGCCACGGTCTCCAGCCTTAAGGGGGAGGACGACCGCCAGGAGGGTTACGTGTCGTCGGGGGTCTGTTAAATATTGGTGGAGGAGGTGGACTTGCCGTGCTTGCCAATTTCCTCGTCTTCATATCTACAAATTGAATAATACATTAATTATTAATAATTCAAAATATATTTTAATATTAATCAATAATTTTTCATAAAAAAGCTCGGTATCTATTCTCAAGATGGACTAATCTCGGAGTCAACCTTACTGTACACTAGACAGATCCAATTAAAGAGCAAAACTATGTAGGTAGAAGCATATTTTTAAGTCTGAAGTCTAGGTCACTAAGCCAACCTCTGTGGTTAAGATTAAAGAAATTGTATGTCTGTTTACTCCGTGAAAAGTTTTTTTATTACATTTTTTTATAACAAGTGTTCATTTTAACTTGTTAATAAAAATATGGAAGATTTTTTTTTGAATAAAAAAAATATGGGAGACTCTTGAATGCACTCCTGTAATTGAGAAGATGAAATCCTCAATAGAGATGATGAATTTTCCAAAATAATGAAAATAACTTTTTTTGACATTTTCATTGTATATTTTTGGAAATGACGCAATTGTTCACCAAAATAAAAAAATATTTTCAGAAAATAAACAGTCTTTTAATTACTTTATGATCATTATTTATAAACAAGCATAGTTTTGTACATTTTTAGACTTTGTTAATTTCATTGTGACTAACCTGCACTAACTGGATCCAATTGCATGAACAAAGTAAAGGCAATGATTATCAACAAAATGAGAAAACGCAAGGAGATTGAATTTGATATGTTGAAGATATAAGCCATCGCACAATATTGAAATTAACCTATGATGATATGCCAATCTAGCTATTGGCCAAAGACAATTTATAGTGTCATGGTGCTTATTATTTTCCTTCGAACTTTAAATGAACTTTCACAGAAAAAGACACCAATATATTACAAACATTAGTTAATATATTAATAATAACTCGTGACTGAAGATTAACAAGAAAATTTCAATCCTGCAACTAGGATTTTAAATTTATCCTATCGAAGAATTATCGTGACTGAAGAAATAATTTAATACCAAGAAATATGAAATGAGAAATTGAAACCGCGTAGTAATACGTATCTCATAAGACTACAAATTTAAATATCGAAGATAATAATTAAGATGGTACTGTAATTGTGTAAAAAAATATAGCCCCATATTCGGGTATGCTTCATTTAGGCTAAGCTCCATTTACTCCATTTAGGGTTTGGATGCAAGACATGTGCAAAAAAAAAATCTAACGGTTGAGATTTTAAATTAAAAAACAATAAAAGGTTGTTGCGATGTGAGAGAAGAAGGGAACATGATTTGTTTGTTATTATTATGTATTTTTATTAAACAAATATTTGGTTTTAAATTTAAAAAACAATTGAGGAGAAGAAATGATCAAAAGCTATTTCAATTAGTATAATATGGTATATGCTGACGATATTACCATGCAATGCAAATTGACGTAAGACGAATGGGAAATACTTTCTTTTTAAAACTCATTTTTTTATTAGGTGTAATTAATATAGAGCCATATTTTGAAAACCAGTACAAAAGTGTTAGCGCAGCTCACAAAGCTTGTTGAACTAGCTAGGGTTTTGGTTTTGATTTTATTGGAATTGAGAGAATAAGAAGAATAGAAGAATGAAGAGAATAGAGTTTATGAAATTGTGAATTCATTGATTGGTGAATCACACTTACAAAGGCTTATATACATGGTAAATGTTAGGTGGCATAAGGAACAAGTAATCACTTAACCCCAACTACCTTATGCTACAAATAAGCAAAAACATAACAAACTTGTAACCAACTAACAACTAACTTGATTACTATGTTATCTTAACCAAACAAACTTGATTAAGTCACTAATCACTTATTCTAACTTGAATTAACAAACTAACATCCTCCCTTAATTCAAGTTTCCACTTTCACCATACCAACCATGCTTCTAAGCTTGATGAACTTGTCAACCTTCAAAGGTTTGGTGAACAAATCCTCAAGTTGCAGTTCAGTAGAGTAGTGAACAATCTTCAATGCCTCCTTGTTTACTTGCTCTCTAAGAAAATGGAATTTGGCTTAAATGTGCTTGCTCCTTACATGCAAAACTAGATTTTTAGCTAAGTTTATGGCTGATTTATTGTCTATAAACAAAGCTATAGGTTTGTCAACTTCAATTTCCATTTATTTGAGTATAGCTTCAAGCCAAACGGCTTGACAAGCTGCTAAACAACTTGCAATATACTCAAATTCACAGGTTGACAATGCTACCACTAGTTGCTTCTTAGCACACCAAGATATTGGAGTATTCAAAAACTTGAATATGTAGCCCGAGGTACTCTTTCTATCTTTCTTATGCCCACATCAATCTACATCAGAATAGGCTATCAATTCCATAGAATCTTCAGTCAGACATTTTGGAAACAAAATGCCATACTCTAGTGTCTCGTTGATGTATCTCATCACTCTTTTAGCTTCTAGCAAGTGAGAAGCTCTTGGTTCACTCATGAACCTACTGATTATACCAACTGCATAAGCAATATCAGGTCTACTATTGCACAAATACCTTAGTGATCCCACAATCTGCTTGAACAATGTAGGATCTACTAGTTCTTATTCTTCATTCATCACCAGTTTCAAATTTACCTCAACAGGTGATGATGCACGATTACAACTTACGATATTTAACCTCTTCAGTATATCAGATGCATACTTCATCTAATGCATAACCAACCCTAGAAAAATCTAGTCAATTCCATGCCAAGAGTGTATGTCAGTGATAGACTTTTAGCAAGTGTACTAAAAATATATCGAAGTAATAAAATTTATAAGTTCGTATCCACAAGGACTGTTTCAATTTCTACTCGGCAAAAGCGTTAAAATAAAGGATGTATTAAATTTATGGGTTGCCCTAGGCAGTTGGATTTGGTTTCATAAAACTTAAACAAAGTAAATAAAATGGTTTGATAATTGGATTAAAACAAATGATCAAGCCTTTCGAATCCTCTATAGCTCACTGTGAGTAATTTGGCTCTCTTCTCTCTCAAAGAAATTAACCTAGCTTTACGATGGATTAACTAAGTGGTTTTGATCAATCTCTTGACTGAAAACCCTTTCCTAAGTTATAACCTTTCAATCTCTTAAACCGATTGAATAACTATGGAAACATGGTGAGAACGTTAATCCATAAGTCATAACTCTCAATTTCCTATGTCTAGGCTCCTATGTTGAATTAAACAGAATTACTATTTCAGGATTAAAAGCAAGGGTTAGTAGTCATTCAATTCCTAAGATCAATTTATATGGTTGAAAGAAGCTAGGGTTAGTAGTCATACAAACAATCATAAGAAAAACATTAAGCACAAATAATTCTGAATAAAGACTAGGTTTTCATTGATGTTAAAGAGAGTTCCTAACAAATTACACCATCACAGATCACAGAGATTCATCTCATGGCTTAATCAATCTAAGAGTTTAGCTACTCATAACTAAATAATCAAATACATAGAAAATAATGAACATACATAAATCAGAACCAACAATGAGTTGGGTGAGATCCACTCTGTGTTCTGCGATTTCCTGGTGCCGTCTATGCTCTGTTTAGGTCTCCAAAATCGCACACTAAGCTTTTGATCGCATCCGGCTTTTATAGACAAAGAATTAGGGTTTCAGAAAAGCCCACCATCGTGCCATGTTTCGAAACCATCATGGCACAATTTGCTCATTAATCCTACGTGGCAGTAAATTTACTCAACCATCGTGGCACATTACACATCCATCGTGCCACGATTTTTCCAGCATCTTCAGGTAAATTCCACGCTTCAAACGTGCCATGATTCAGGTCCATCGTGGCACGATCCAGTAGCTAAATTCTTGCATTTTTCTCCAATTTGTGCAAAACTTCTCTTTTATGAATCTTGAGCTATTGAACCATGTATACAAGCATTTGACTCTCAAAACATTACAAAAAGGACACAAATATGACTAAAAAAAACTAGTGTTGACGTACTGTCATCAGTCAGCTTGCCTAAATCTGTCATCTCAAACTTTTTCATCATTTGGCCTTTGAATGCTTCTATCTCATTCACATTGTTACCAGTCACAATTAGATCATCAACATATAAGCAGATAAGTATCTGATTACCTTCTATTCCTTTCTTCACATAGACACCATACTCAGCTTTGCATTTCACAAATTCTTGCTGCACAAGAAACCTGTCAATCCTCTTATTCGATACTCTTGGTGCTTGTTTCAATCCATAGAGAGCCTTGTGTAATATATACACCATATCTTCCTTTCCTTTGATTTTGAAACATGGTGTGGTTGTGTTACATATACTACTTCATCTAGTGCATCATTTAAGAAAGAAGATTTTACATCTAGATGATACATAGGCCCGTTTCTTCCACAGGTTATAGCAATTATCAATCTCATAGTTTCTAGTCTTGCTACTGGTGCATATACTTCAAAATAGTAAAGGCCATGTTTCTGCATAAAGCCCCTTGCTACTAACCTAGCTTTGTGTTTTTCTACTTCACTATTTGGCTTTAGTTTCAATTTGAAAATCCATTTCACATCATTGGCCTTCTTGCTAGCTGGTAACTTGGTAAGTTCCCAAGTATTGTTTCTGTTTATTGTATTTAGTTCTTCAATCATAGCATTCTTCCATACCTTTTCAGTCATTGATATTTCATAGTTGATTGGTTTTGAATCTTCTAATAAAGCAAAATGAACAAATTCCCCTTCTTCATTAACTTCGTTGTCAAGAGTAACTTCATGACCTGCTAGTCTTGTGGAAACAAACCTTTGTCTTCCTGAAGTTTTAGTGGTTTGATTATTTACAACATGTACCTTATCTTAAGTCACTGATCACTTATTCTACTTGAATTAACAGGTACCTCATCTTTCTTATTCCAATCTCAAGCTTCATTTTCACAAACATCAACATCTCTACTAATCACAATTGAGTGATTTAGAGGATGATAGAGTCTATAGGCACCTGTTTCATGATATCCAACCAATATCATAAGCTCACTCTTGTCCCTCAGCTTTCTTCTCTTTGCATCAGGGATATGCTTATAGCACAAGGAACCAAATACTCTCAGGTGTTTTGCATATTGCTTGCTTCCCAACCATACTTCTTTAGGAATCTAATCAAGCTTCTTAGTTGGACATCTATTCAAGATGTATGTTGCAGTTCTTACAGCTTCTCCCCATAATGTGTTAGACAATTTCTTCAATTTCAACATGTTTCTAGTCATGTCAAGCAAGCTTATGTTGCTTCTTTGAGCCAAACCATTGTGTTGTGGGGTATATGGAGCAGTTACTTCATGCACAATGTTTCTAGTCTAGTCATGGTCTTCACAGTACTTCTCAAACACCTTTAAAGTATACTCACCACCTCCACAAGTTCTCAAAATCTTGATAGATTTTCCACTTTTCTTTTCTACTAAGATTTTGAATTTCTAAAATATATCAAAAGCATCACTCTTTGCTTTGATTAGATATAACCAGATTTTCCTACTGAATTCATCTACAAAACTGATTAAATACTTGTTACGCCCTAATGAAGGAACCTCCAATGGACCACATACATTTGAATATACCACATTCAATATCTCTTTTGATCTATGTGCAGTGCTATAGTTGAATGCGGTTATAGGTTGCTTACAAATCAAACAAGTATCACAAACTTTATGAGGTATCTTCAATTTAGGTACTTCTAGAATCATGTCTTTATCAACTAGTTGATTAAGACTCCTAAAATTGAGATGACCAAATCTATAGTGCCATAACCAGCTATCTTCTTCTTTCACAATAGCAGATAAGCAATTCAATTCTACAGCTTTCATGTAAGTCTGGAAAGTTATATTCTTTGAAAGAGGAGTTTTCATCACTAACCTTTGATTCTTATCAAACAGTTTCAGTGCATTGTGTAACACCCCGTTTTCCCAACAATGTAATTAATACAAATAATCAGAGTATTCAACGTAAAACGGGATATCACACTACATTTAAATTCATAAATAGAGTAAAGTTACTATTTATTAAAAACAACCCTGTCAAAATTTCAATAACATTGCAGTGGAAAATAGATTCATAGTTCAACAACTTTGGCACTACAGCCTCAACATAAACAACTTAAAGAAAATCTTATTCCAAAAGGGTTCAACAACATAGTTCATAAAGCAATACGTAACAAAGGAAAACAAATCAAAATCCCCATCCTCTTACGTATCAGAGCGACCCTAAGACGACGTGCAAGAGAATCAACTCACATCAGCAGCTAATCCTGGTTATCTGCACATTACCCACGTAGAGGCAACATTCAAATAGAAGGGGTGAGATTTCACATTCAATAATAATAAGCATATAATTCATCAACGGAACTTAACAACCTAAACAACAATAATCAACAACAATAATAGTTCACATAGATTTATCATCAATAATGTTTCACATATGCTTCATTTATTTCCATTTATCATTTAAATCATCAACAACAATTCAGCAACGAGGACGACAACTCAACATTAACGACAATGTAACGACACAACAACAACTTGACTATGCAATATGCATGTGGTACCAATCAACGTTGGAGCAACAAACTCCTAAAAACTGGAGCAAATAACTCCTACAAGTCAACGCTGGAGCAAATAACTCCTAAAATCAACGCGATATGAATGATTAACATTCAACAGGGCATGAGCCCCCAACTTCATATGAGTATGCATGGACTCAACAACTTAATCAACAACAACGTACAACATCAATCACAACGTACAACATCGACAACAACATACAACTTCAGTGTTATGATCTCATTGAAATTCATCAAGTTAATTCAACATATGCATTCATATAGTAATTCAACAACAAGTTATTCATATAACAATCATCAACACATATATATACCTTCATGTAATATTCCATAGACATATACATCATATAGTAATTCAACATAAACATGCATATAATAGTTCATCAATGTGTACATACATGTATCCATACTCAAGTCATGTTATTCTTGTCAAACGAACCATCTGAAGACTAACAATATCATCTAAGGCTTTCAAGTATGCATCAAAGGCTAGTTCAAAACAGAAACGTATGAAACGGCACAAAACATGAAAAGGTACAGAACCACTACGTTACTCGCCGTGGCGAGCAAACACTGCTCTCTATCGGGAAGTGCGATTTTTAACCCCAAAAACCCAATTTTCATCAACCTTAATCCCAAATTGATAGGAAACTCAACCTATGATCATTCTACAACCTGAACAACAGTTATCTATGAATTCTACGGTCTTTCTACAACTTTTACAACCAATTCTACATGTTCTATCATCAAATCCGATTCTAAACCCTAATTCTCAATTTACAAGAACAACAACATACTACATGCTAAATTCAGTTTCAGAATCACATAGCCTAAGATTAGAGAATATTAGTCCCACCCTTACCTTAGATTAGATGATTGCAAGGTTCTACGAATTCTTCTCTTCTCTTGGTTCTCCTCTTCTCTAGGTTCTTCTCTTTTTCT
>Ga0315913_1002084_pt1 | contig 23050 bp, 12 predicted proteins | sample MpolsnodulesMG_FD_207736 | JGI IMG/M metagenome (GOLD analysis project Ga0315913, IMG submission 207736) | Medicago polymorpha root nodule microbial communities from Los Angeles, California, United States - small nodules | ecosystem: Host-associated > Plants > Roots > Nodule | place: USA...
GGTATTTAAATTTGTTTTCCAGGAATTTGTAAAATCATTATATTAAATGATGAACAATTCTGAAAATTTGTTAATTCATTATTTTAAATCCTTCATACCATTGAACCCAATCTTTGACTCTTAATGCCATCAAACTATAGTTGCTTTTACAATCCTTCACCAGCAATAATGCATCGTAACACTATGAATAAAAAATTAAAAATATAACAGCAAATTGAAAGAACATTGGCGGTGGACTTCATAAACCAGAACATATGGTATATCATTTCTGCAAAACATTGTCACACTAGTAAACCGCATATCTAAGAATGCGTGTTTCGAAACCGAAATCCGAAAACATGGTTATAGATCAAAATTGTAGAAATGGATACAAATCAAAAGGCAAAGAAAAATTAACCAAATCTGAATCGGTGTATTAATTGATTACGACGATCGGTTACCGTGATGATTTTGGACACAAATACTCACGGGTTAATAGATTATGGATGATCTGAACATGAACTAGAGACAGGGTATTGTTCGGAAAACTTTGAAAGTGTTTTCCGATAGCGTTGTAGTTGGGATAGGGTGAACTGGAAAAAATTTATGTGTGTTTTAATTTTATTTAGAAGGGTAAAATAGACACTTCAAGTAGAATGTAGGGGTGAAGGTATAGATATTGGGGTATAAGGTAAAATGTCCAGTAATTTGGATTTAATCATTTAATGATATTTCTTTTTATTCAAAAATAAATAAATGCTTTATTCCTCATCCCCTACCGTCACCTCCCCCTGATGATAAATTGAATCAAACAAGCTTTATTAAAAATATTACCTCCCCTCCCCTTGGAAAAACCTCAACCGACCCAACCTACGTTGATAAGTGGGGAATTTAGAGTTCGAACTCTGACCCCTTATGTAATGTTTCTACCAATTGAGTTATGCTCATTAGGACAATATTTATATATTGGAAAATGTTAACTTGTGCCCTTAAGGCACAAATTTAGAATCCAAATGTAGAAATAATGTATTGGAATGCGTGCATTAAATTTAATTTTTAATGTTTTAATGAATTGGATGTACAAAGTTTAAGGGGATATTTCTTTTTTTGGATTTCTTAACATATGCCCTAAGGGCACAAGTTAACACTACCCTTATATATTTTATAATAAGGAACCATGATAATAATTGATTGCCTTAATTGCACTAGGGATCCTATAAGTTTGAGGTTTGTAACAAATAGGTCCTTTAAGTTATTTTGATCACACATAAGTCCTAAATGTTTTCAATTTAGTCATTATGTTAACCCAACATTAGAAAAACGATGATGTGACAGTTAAGTGTATGATCTGACATGTTGATCGACAAAACACATCGTTTTGGAGGTCTAAAGTAGATTATGTGGCAAAACGCCGCGTTTTGAAAACAAGGAAGTAGAGTTTGGGTTTTTGAGAGATAGAATAATAAATGAAATTGGGGAAATCACAATCCTATTTTGGGTGGAAAATTCGTGATTCAAGTTGATTTGTACACGAAATCGCAATTTCTTTCCGCCTTGTATCTGAGCAATTTTTACTTACCGTACAAATTACACATTGCTTTAGGCACCAACGATTTGGAATCTCACCATTGTGGCGCCAAACACTCGAACTAAATGATCATGAGTTATACCCACACGAATGCGAACAAGCGTTGTGCTTGGAAGCCATTTGATTTAAGGTGTTCAAGGTTTGGAATAATAAAAATGAAGTTAGGGTTTGAAAATCGGGGGAGAGTGGTGTGTAAGGATGAAGAAGATGACCCTAACCACGTCAGATCTAAAAAATGTTGCGTTTTTCTCATCAATATGCCACATCTTACACTTAACTACCACATCATTGTTTTTGTAACATTTGGTTAACAAAAGGACTAAATTGAAAACATTTACAAACTTAATTGTATTATGTGTGAGCAAACTAACTTAAATGACACATTTCTTACAAACCTTAAACTTAAAAGACTCATGATGTAATTTAACGTAATTGATTTCATAATACTTCTCTTCTTTTTTTTTTTACTAAAATAAAGACATCCACTCATTGAACCGGATATAATTCATCAAATATAATCACAAACTCACTACATTCAACTTAATAAAGGATGAATACACGAACAAACTCACTACATCCAACTTAATAAGTCAAATACATCTTTTGCTCTCTTAAGTTTGACAAAAATATCAGTCTTATCTTTAAGTTTTTTAAGTTTCAAATACGTTCTATAAATTGTTAACTTGATACCCCCATTTAAATTTTTTAAGTTTCAAAGAGATTCTTAAAAGGTGCGGTCTCATGTATTAAATTAACAACTTAAAAGATCTATATAAAATTTAAAGCACTAATTCGATATATTGGTCAAATTTAAAAGACAAAAAAGTATTTGACCAACTTAATAATTAAAAGAGAAAAAAGTATTTGACCAAATTAATAACTTAAAAGATAAACATAAAGTGAATTTCCATATACGGCATAAACCCCAGGTGAATGTATCAACGTCAGCTACAAACACACTCTTAAACATTTTCTCGAGAAAATCTTGTAAAATTTTCTCACTCAATTTTCCATTCATCTGATTCAGTTACGATCAACAATGTCATCTTCAAACCAGCAACAACAATTCCGTTACAATCAAACTCCATCCAAGGTTCTTCACTTCCGCAACCTTCCATGGGAGTGTAACGATGAAGAACTCGTTGATCTTTGTAGTCCTTTTGGAAAAGTTATGAATACTAAGTGTAATGTTGGTGCTAATCGGAATCAAGCTTTTGTTGAATTCGTAAGCTAGTTTATCATTTTTGATTTTTTCTTTTTTTGATTTTTTGTGTTATGAATATGTTAGGGTTTATCTTATGAGTTTTTTTATGAATGTATGCATTAGAAATTGTTGAGAAAGAATTGAGCTGAATCTGAAGATAGCATTTTGAATCTATCTATATGCTGACACCGATAATAATTTGAGAAAATGACATAGTTTAATGTAATCATGTGCCTCGGATAGGTGTTGGACACCGGACACACCTTTGATTGGAAGTGTCCGTGCTACATAGGCACCAACATTTTAGATTGAAAGCTAATGTCTGACACATGTCCGCACATGACCCTGACATGGCACAGATGCATGTGATTACATTCAATCAATTTCCTTTTCTCAAATTTTTACTGAATTTGATGATGGATACTTCATATTTACTACTATCAATTAGATTTTGTGTAGCATTGACACTTTAGATTGAATGCACGTCCGATGTGTGATACATGTCTGGGTCTGACACTGACACGACGCCGATGCATGTTGTTACATTCAATCACATTTTCCTTTAATTATTACTGGTATATATGTGTCATTGTCTCTGTCGTGTTCAATGTCCGCGAATGTGTCAATGCTTCATAGTTTGTTCGATGTTTGTGTATGTGTCAATGCTTCATAGCCTGGATGTTATACTGACACTTTAGATTGAAAACTAGTGTCCGACACATGTTGGTGTATGTCCCTGACAAGGCACCAATGCATTTAATTACATTCAGTTACTTGAATTTTTTCAGATTATTACTTGTGTTTATGTGTCATAGGAAGTGTCGTGTTCGATATTTGTGTCGGTGCTTCATAGCCAGTACGTTGCATGGTTATTTATGAGTACAGTTGTAACAGTCTAACAGAACGCGTTTTAGATTTATATACTGTAGGACTGCACAATTATGATGACAATATCTAAGCCTGAATATGATTGATCAATGTGTGGTTTTCGGATCCTATCTAAAAGCAATGGAATTGTGAATTTGGAAAAGTTTAAGTCAGTAGTGATAAAATGTCAGGTCTTGCATGTAAAATATTGGTTATGTCACTGTTTTCTGTTGGTAATTGAATACCAAACTGAGAGAGAGAGAGAGAGAGACTGAATTTGTTTTAATTTGAAAAATTGATGGGATTTCATTGCTGAAAAAGTTGTCAAGAGGACGAAATCACATGTTAGCCCTAGGAGTAGCAAAAATGTAATGTAATCCACAGTTAAATTTCTAGGTATTTATGACAGATTGAACTGGAGACTAGATTGTATACATGAATAGTTATGGAGAAGTTTTTAGATAAATTTTTTGGTGAATTTTCAGATTTCGAAGTTAAATGTATGTATGGGAATTTTAGAAGTCTTATTGCAAGTGAACATCAATTTGATATATGCAAACCATAAATTATTTGTTTCCGCAACTGGTGATCAAACTGGATTCCCTGTATGTTCTTTTAGCTTTTTTCCTTGATTAGAACGCTGCGTCAATGTAAAATTGACGAGAGAACAAAAACAACAATGATTATGACTCGAAATATAAACTATGTTCATGTGCTGCATCATATGCTTTCTTATATTTGATGACACATCTTGATCTGGTGCTTTATTGATTCTCCTACTCAAGGTTCTAAGCTCTTGAATATAAATGCTTTACCAGGCAGATCTGAATCAAGCGATTTCAATGGTTTCATTTTATGCTTCATCTTCAGAGCCTGCTCAGGTTCGTGGCAAGACCGTTTACATTCAATATTCGAATAGACATGCAATTGTCAACAGCAAAGCCCCTGGAGATATCCCTGGAAATGTCTTGCTGGTAACCATTGAAGGTGTTGAAGCAGGAGATGTGAGCCTTGATGTTATCCACTTGGTAAGTGATACTGAGTTGCTAGTTGATTTGGATTTGTGCGTGACGTTGTATGCACCTTGTTTGGGTGAACTGTGTGATGTACAAACTTATTTTTTTCTAGTGTATAATAGTTGACTTCTGGTGGAATCAATACATTTCTTTGTTCTTTACTCAGGTGTTTTCTGCGTTTGGCTTTGTACACAAACTTGCCACATTTGAAAAGACTGCAGGTTTTCAGGTTAGTGAAATAGTGAATTGCACTTCTTTCAATGTATCTTATCAGTATTCACTATTCACTGTGTATTATTTATGGGTAGGCTCTGATTCAGTACACTGATGCTGAGACTGCTTCTTCGGCTAGGGATTCACTCGATGGAAGAAGCATACCAAGGCAAGCTCTGCTTTTACATTTTTTCCTTTCTTGACTCTCATCATTAATTGTGGTGACTGCTTTCATCTCCAGATACTTGCTCCCAGAGCATGTTGGAACTTGCAACTTGCGTATCTCGTACTCAGCACATCGAGACCTCAACATCAAATTCCAATCCAATCGCAGCAGGTAGAATTTGAAATGCAAAATTATCATATATTATTCCTCTGGTTGTGTTTATTTACACTTTACTGGTTTGTCTCTTTGAGTTGTCAGAAATATCTCAAACCCTTGCATGTAATTCAATAATTTATCACGATGTTGTCTTATTTGCCAAATGATGTCATTGATGTGTACTTAGTTTTTTCATCTAGAAGTTAGGTTAGCTTGTCAGTCAGAATATAGTTGTCTTGTTTGTGATGACATCCTTTTACCTTTTTCCATGTGGTAGATGAATTTGTTGTCATAATGAAATTAGCATGGAAACTGATTGCATAAATCTAATTTTTGTGAATGTCGGTAAATTTTTATTACATTGGAACGTTAATATTTACTATATTACGCTGTCTCAAATCTCTATTTGATTCGTTCTCCTTGATCTCTGTATCTACGGATACTGTTCTGATATTAAAGAATGTGCAATTGCCTTTTGTAGCTGTTTTCCATCTAGATCATAGGTGTGTGGAAGCTTCTAGTTTTGTTCATTGAATTTTTTGTTCAAAAAAATATTTAACAGATATGATTATATCTATGCATTTTTAGAATGAGTATTAAAAGGTTACCTAATCACCTTTATCTAACCACGTCCGTGGCTTATCTTGCTAGTCATCAATTTTGGTCTATAGGTTCTACATTCATATCCATTTCACACACTAAATTCTTTTGATCTTTAACTCCTGCATGAGATTGTTTGAAAGTGCACATTGAAATATCCATTTTATAAATTTATAAATGTTCTATAGATATTAGTCCTATTTAAGTGCCTGGTTTGGTTACATCCGTAGTTTTTGTTTTTGTAGGGACTACACTAATCCTATGCTTCCTGTTAATCAGGCTGCTATTGACAGTGCGTTACAGGTATATTGCTCATATTTTCTTCCATTATATATGTTTTTGCATATTTTTGAATGTTCTAACAACTCTTGATGTTCAGCCTACAATTGGTCCTGACGGAAAGAGGAAGGAACCCGAAAGTAATGTGCTTTTGGCAACTATTGAAAATATGCAGTATGCTGTAACCGTAGATGTTCTTCAGTCGGTGAGAATTTTATTTCTCATTAAAAGGGCAATTTATACGTGATTTATATTTAATACTTCTGACATGCATTTACAGGTATTTTCTGCATTTGGCACTGTTCAAAAAGTTGCTATGTTCGAAAAGAATGGGCAAACTCATGCACTGATTCAATACCCTGGTATTGATCTTATTTGACTGAAGCTCTTGAGTTTGTATTCTTTATTTTCACTATATGTTTCAGTTTCACTGTCTCTCTCTCTCTCTCTCACACACACACACACACACAATGTAAAGAAGTTTTTAAAAGTAATATCATTAGTAAGGAAAGATTGTAAAATATGATCGGATATTGTCTAAAACATGTATACGATTGGCTAAAATGTCCATATATATTTATTAAGACATGTCTTATTGCTTATATAAGTAGTTTTCATTATCATTGGCGGGTCTTTGTGTTCTTTGTGTTCATGCAATATGATGATTTTTTTTTCTGCTTTAATGTTGGTTGTGGATGATGCTTCTTGTTTATTGATGGAAAGTAGTTATGGTCCTTTTACATGGCATTATATTCAACACAAAACCAAACATGTCCACGCTGTTCGAACTTGACAGGCTCAACAAAAAATCTATTGATTACATACAATGTTTATTATTCTATTTGATAGAGTTTAATTTAATGTTGATATAGTTTATTAATAAAAGTTTTTATCTAATTTTAAAAATTATAAAATCATAATTTGAATCAAGCTTGGACATGAATTTGATAAAAAAATGTTCAAGTTGAGTTCAGTACTAGTTTGCTTTCACCCTTTATGAGACGTATTTTAGTAGTTTTGTGAAATCCTATAGATTACCATTTTATCTTTTTTTTTGTTTGTTTTACATAATTATATTGTTAACCAAACTTTCACTCTTGCAGCTCTAGAACTTACTGTATTAATCAAGTGAAATTCTTATTTGTCCATCTATTGTTTTTGTGCATCCTTTGCTCAACAATAAATTCTTTTTGTGGCTACTCATCATGTGTAAGTGTAACCTTTTCCCCCCCTTTTAGATCTTACAATAGCAGCGGCGGCCAAAGAAACTTTGGAGGGACATTGCATATATGATGGTGGCTATTGTAAGCTTCATCTAACATACTCTCGTCATACTGATCTCAATGTTAAGGTATAAAAAAAAATATGTTTGAGTTAATATTAATGAGGGAAGCATATGAGAAAGTTGGACATTTTCTTGATCAGAAATAATGCTCGAGTGTATGCTTCTCAACACTTGATTGACCTTTCATAGTGTTTCTTTTGATCTTCGAATGATATTCAATTAATTGTTTTGGTTTCAGGCATTCAGTGACAGAAGCAGAGACTATACAGTGCTAGACCCTAGTCTCCATGCAACACAAGCTCCTGCATGGGAGACCACTCAAGCTGCGACAATGTACTCTGGTTCGCAGGGACAAGTGCCATCATGGGATCCAAATCAGCAGGAAGTTACGCAAAGTTATTTATCTGCACCCGGTACTTTTCCTTCTGGTCAAGCCACTCCTCCATTTCCTGGCTATTCCCCAGCAGCAGTACCCCCCGCCGGTGCCTCACCTCATTCTCATATGCCTCCCAGTTCATTTGCCGGTGCTTCTCCAGGTAGTCAACCTTATTATGGTTAGGAAGGCAGATTTCGTCTGAACTACAATCCCTATACCTTATAGTTTTTATTCAACTCCATCAAATTTTCAAGTTTGATCTCATAGAATCATACAGAGTTTCAGTTTCAATTTCTGATGCCCCAAGTTTTGTGAATTTTGTCCAAATTACCCACTATTTTCGGGTATTGTCTTTAGTCTTTACTTACTACAGGGATTGTTATGTACTCATTTATTTATTGTTTATTTGCTGCATTTCTTCATGCTGACAACCCTTCTGTGGTGCAAAGGCATGCAATAGTTAAATATTTACATTTTATTTTGTACTACATGGAGTATTGTTTTCTGCACTGCTTCAAAATCACATGGAATTTATTTTTACATGTTTAAATTATTGGCTGGGATTGAATTGGATTTCTGGTGATGCCTATTACGTTATTTTGGAAAAGGTAAAATAAATGAGGAAAATGATCTTTTTGTTGAGCAGGTAAAATGAATACCTCTCAATCCCATAAATTGTATTTACCCTTTCCCTTTTGTTTGGCCAGTAATTTACTCGTTTTGTCAAGATTTCATATGAAATGTTTTTGTTAGGCTGGACGCCGTGACCGGAGTTCGAACACCGGCTCCTCCACTTGCGTGTGTGAGTTTCTAATAACTATTGTCATTTTGTCTACTTACCAAAGATAATGATAATAATCAAATATGCTAGTTTTATGGTGTACAAAAGAATATGTGTTGTACCATGCACACATTTGTTTTTAACATTTAGATCAATAAACTGTTAAAATAAACATTAGATCAATAAATAAGTTTCACCATTAGTGATCAGAGACTTACTGATCTGGAAAAAAAAAATGCATGATACGTTTTATTCTTCTCCTAATTTCCAAGAGAAAAAACTACAATAATAAAATCATTGAAGAAGAAGCAATAACCACAACTTATAAACAATACCATCAAAACATGTTACGATCTATCCGTCACTACCTTCTTCTGCTTTGAATTCCAAAATCCGTGATTTACTCTTAAACGATTAGATTTGCTTCCATCCGATGAATCTGATGGTGTTCTAGTTTTCGCTCTTGTTTCCTATGGGAAGGATTCTTTCATTTTATTATCGCTTGAATTGAGTATTTCTTGTATTCTAATTTATGTAATTGGTTGTACTCTTGCTGGAGATTTCTACTTTTTATTTTTATAATATATATTTGTCATTAAATAAACTTCAACCTTGGTTTTCACTTTTAATACTCCAAGATACTTTTCTTCATACCCTTATTATTCTTTCAAGAATAAACCATATCCTACTTCCAAATAAGTTTCTGAATGTGTTTCTTCTTCAATTTTTTTAACTTATTAACTTCCAAAAGAATAAACCATATTCTTTTTTATTAACTTATTATCTTCTATATCTTTATTTTAATCTTAATTTTCACTAGAGACTAATGTTTTTTTTAATAAGAAACTTACTTCATTTCATCTTTAATAAAATGTCTTTAATACAAGTAGGAATATAATTATAGTAATAATAAGGACATTTGTTAGCTTCTTTAGAGAAAAAAAAGACACTTGTTAGCTCATTTATTTTTAAACCCAACCTAATTTCTAATGTGTATCATAGTCTATAAAAAATTTGTTAGGTCACTTGTTATGAGGTTAATTTCCGCTATCAGGCCATCCAAATAAAGTTGAGTTAGGCTCGGTCCAAATTCTAATGCGTTAGAGTCTATCCAAGATCAGTTAGGTAACTTGCTACCAAATTACCACTATTGAACTGCTCGGGTCAAGCTTCATATGTTCTATAAGGCCATGTTTCTAATAAGGTTGTGTTACACCTAACCCGAATTTAATATGTATTAGAGTCTTATCTAATAAATTTATGAAGATTGTTCTTCCCACTTTAAAAATCGCTCTCCCACACCTAAAATGACTTTCAATACCCGATAACCGTCGTTGGGGTATTTTGATTATTTTGAGGCGTGAGAGAGGATTTTCTAATGTGTAAAGAGCAATCTTCTAAGTTTATGCTATCTGACTACTAATGTTAAGTAAGACCCAATCCAAATTCTAATATTCTAATATTTATTTATCACTAGCAAAAAGACGGGCATTCACGTGACCGTCTATCCCCTCTTTTTATCGTGCTAACGTTTGAAAATTATGAACGGTGTTTTTTTTATGAAATTTTGATTTTGATTAAAACTAAAAATATAAATGTTTGTTGCTTTCAAGTTATAACAAACCAAACTAACTCTTGTCAAAAACCAAATTAACTATGATTATCTATTTCAATGACACCAACAATATAACAAAAAAATATAATCTAATTTTTTTTTTGAGGAGAGATATTTTGACTCCAAGAGTAAGTCTATTGACTTACTCCAAATCCCGGCCTTTGACTATAATCCTTATTTATTAATTTTATTAGGTCTGCATCAACTTAACCTAATAATTTCCCTCTAAAATGTTGCATTAGGTTAGCAGCATTTTAACCTAACAAATTCCATCTAAAATGCAGCACACCAATTTAACCTAACAAATTCCTTGTAAAATGCAGCAATCCCTAATATTTCTCCTCACTAATGAGCTTTTCATTCCTATCCTGTTGTGTCATCGTTTGTATATATCTATTGTTTATGTAGACTTTTTTTTGACAAGTTGTTGTACACTTATTTAATACGTTTACAAACAAAATACCCTAATTTCCATGCAAACTCGGCTATATATAGCAAACCCTAAACCGTGTTTCTCTAAAAAAAAAACCTAAACCGTGGTAAATTACACAAACAACAGAAGAATCATATATTTTGATATTTTGATTTTTGCAAAAGGAATGATGTGACCTTACAACCTACCTCTCATGCCACTGCTTAAATGATATTCTAATATAACATGCATTTTATCGATATGCTTATTTTTTTTAGAATTGGAATATCCTTTTTCCAAGTCAAGCTTAAAAGTCACATAACCTTCCTTCTTTTTGGACCTCCTCATGAAATGAACAATTTCCTTCAAAACAATTGAGTTGTCAGTTATTCCCCTACCAGGCAAAAAACTGCTTTAGTAGGGGCCAATAATATTATTAAGGATTGGTCTAAGCCGATGAACCAAAACTTTTGTGATGATCTTGTAGAAAATGTTGCATAAACTGATGGGTTTAAATATAGTTGAAGATGCATGTCATTTTTTTCATAAATATATTTATTTAATCATAAGTATTAACATACAAAATTCCTAAAAAAAAAAAAAGTATTAAAATTAAACATTGTTTAAAGATATAATTCTGATAAATTACAAAAGAATTGATAAAACTTATACCAACAACAAAGTTGGTGGTAAAAACAGTGTAAGTAAAACCTATAGAAACAAAGACTCAGTCATTTCCTTCAAAAACACAAAGAAAAGACTCAGTCATGGGCATAGCAAATTAAGTGCTGTCAATTAATCCTATTCCAACGGAAAGAAACCGTGAGTAAAGCACCAATGTTTTGTCAACAGGCAGAAAAGCCATTGCTCCAGGCAATTGTGACAGTAATTTTCCGTTGGTATAGGAAATTAAAAAGGACAGAGACATAATACCGTTGGAATAGGTTTTTCGGGATATACCAACGGTTTTGGACCCTTACAGACTTTTGCTGTAACATATGACAATTTTCTTGTAGTGGTGGTGATTGCTTTAATTGCAAATACTTGCTCTCAAAGCATGTTGGTTCTTGCCACTCACGTATCTCGTCTCAGCATGTCGAGACATTAATATCAAATTCCAATCCAATCGCAGCAACTAGAAATAAGGACACAAAACAACTATAAATTGGTTCTTGCCACTGGGGTTGTCTGTTCATGTGTTATTGTGTTCTTCTTTGTATGGGTTCTCTAAAAGAAGAAGGCTATCCTTGCATATTATTTGGTTTGCTTCTGTTTGGGCGATTTGTCGCAAATGAAATACTCAGTGTTTTCAGCAAAAGGACGAACCAATGTGTAAATTGGTTGATAGAATTAATTTGCAATGTTTTTCGTGGTTGAAAGCAAGAAAGCCATGTTTTGATTTTGACATTCACCAATGGTGGGATAACCCTACTATTTGATTAGGGTAGTCCTCTTGTTAGGTGTTTTTTTTTTGCTCCTTTTCTGTAGATAAAATTTTGAAATTTTGGGTTGCGCTCTTTGCATTCCTTGTTCTGGAGAGAGCCTCCCGGTTAATTCATAATTCTATTTTGGATTGTTAAAAAAAACCTTATAAAAATAATTCGAAAACCAAATTAACTAGTAAATGAAAAAAGAGGAGATAAACAAACAAACTAATAAGACGCATTTGCGAATGTTTATGTTATTTTGAAATATTGAGATACTATAGTGACGACTCTTCTTAAATTCAAGTATAAAAAAATGATTGTTCACTCTATTTGAAACCAAAGAAAGAATACTTAAACAAATTCAACCCTTTTAAAGCCGCTATCAAAACGGGATATGGATTCCCTATAACTGTTACACAATGCGACAACTATAATAATCGAGAGATTTAGAGAGAAAACTTCTTCCTCTCTATCTTATGGTATTTATAGTTGTTGCACTATGTGGCAGGGGGTAATAACAACTAAGAATGGCAAGTGAACGCATAGGGAGCTCCCGCATATGGAGAAGTGATGCAGTTAATGTATTTCCACGATCTTCAAGAAGGGATGATGATGAACAAGTGCTTCAATTGGCTGCTACTGAGAAAGCTTCCAACCTATCTATGAATGACTAGAGGCATAGGGAGATACTTTGTCAAGATTGCTGAGGAAGATAATGAGAAGTTCTTGTTGAAGTTAAGGCAGCGCATTGATCGGTATGCTACTAATCAATCTAGCATCGACATTTCAAATTGAATGCCAAATTGAATGCATAAATAAAACATGGTTTGTTGTGTTTGTTATAATTTAAAACTCACAAACATCTATATTTATACTTTTAATAAAAATCAAAATTTCATAAGAATCATCGTTCATAATTTACAAATATTAGCGCAATAAAATGAATGGAAAGACAGACATGAAAATATATGTCTTTCCTCTAGTTTATATTCTTACCTATACTTCCATACTATATACAAAGGGAATACATGGTTTTGAAGCGGCTTTTCCACTTCGGGTTGCTTATCATCGATTTATGCCTCTTATACTGAAATCCAAATACCAGGTTGTATTTTTCTTGAATTTTCTCTTGAAAAAGTTTGATTTCTTATCAAAATATTTGAAGAATATACCGCTGCAATGAAATTGTTATGATTTGATTAATTTGACATATTTTACTTATAGATATATTGCCAATATTTGATTCTAACATATGGAATTTTGGTTTACATTGGTGCATTACTGAAATTTAATATTACTTAAAAGCTATATATGTCTCATGGGTTTCTTGAAGCTATTGTTGATGCTTGGTTTGAAACAAGAGTAATTGTTTTTCAGATTTCTTAAACCACTTTGTTGTAGTGCTAAAGATTTTCGTCTCTTTTATGTTTCCACTTCTATTCAAGAGAAAATATGTTTCCTTTCAATAATTGAGAAAAACCTATGGAAGAAAGTTTGAGTTCCTTACATGAATCGTTAATAGCACAAAGAGGTTTTATTTTGATTCCAGTATTTAAGGTTACTATTTTGCTGGTTGTAATGTATCTTTATGTGCTTGGATAATTCCTTATCACTAATGATTTCACACCTAATATGCAATAATGATATTGTTTATGTTCATAGGGTCTCCAAAAATGGTTTAAAGATTAAAACCATATTGTTTATGCATGTTTTTTCTTATAAAATTAAACAATATTTATTCATTCAAATTGATATAATGCATCGATACGATACAAATTTAAAATCGTTAAAAATAAAATAAAATTTTTGTTTTAAATAGAGATTTCACATCAGTGGGGCCTGAAGCTGATGTGAAGTAGATTTCACATTGGTGGTTGTGTTATAAATCGATGTGAAAATCCTTATATTAAGTCTTTCCAAAAGAAATGCTTTATCCTCGAATCAAAACTACCAACAGAGTGCCATTTGACACAAATCATCATAAAAAATCACACAAAATTAATCAAAATAATCTAGAAAAGTGAAAATCACACAACATTGATCATACAAAAACAAAAACTCAATTTGAACTAATGAGTTGCAGAAATATTTAAAGGAAGTGTAACAACATAGCTGAAATAAAAAAAGGGTTAGATAAGGGTCTAAAAGATTTTTCAATTACCTATTATTCCATGTTCATATGCTATATTCACTCACTCATCACTCATCTTAGTTGAAATAAGAGTTTAGTCACACTTGTATTCTAATTCAGTTTCAGGTAGCATAATAAATTTCCTCATATTTTCCTCACTCGTAGCCTCATATCATATGCATTCAGTTCCTCCAAATTACCACTAACAAGAGTTGTAATTGCCAATTCCTCATAAACAACCCTCTCTCTCAATGCAATTGGCAAGACCTTCCAACACTAAGGCTTTGTTTGGACGAGGGAAGAAAGTGAAAGGAAAGATAGTGAAAGGAAAGATTGTTTAAGGATAGAAAGTGAATGGAATGTGAGTAGAAAGTGAGATGATTGTTTAGTTGTTTGATATGAATGAAAGTGAAAAGAAAGAAAGATATACATTTATGAAATGACATAAATAACCTTTGTTTTTAGTTTTTTTTTTAAAGGTAGCCTTTGTATTTTGTTATAACACTTGATGCTATAAACTTAAAGAGAAATGATATTTGTACATCCACTTTTTGACAACTTTTGAAACAATCGTCTCTCTCATACCCACATGTTTTTTTTATTCTCCCTCTTTCTCTTTCTCTCTCTGTTGTTTTTGTCCAATAAAAATAAAGAAAAAATGGTTGTCGCAAAAGTTGTACAAAATTGGTTGTACAATTATCACTCCTCATACTTAAAAGATGACCGTAATTTTTTTTGAAAAAGGTTATAAAAACAAAAAAAACATGTCTAAAGCCTTGAAGTGAAAAGCATGTTAATTGAAAAAAAGAAAGAGAACATGCACGGCGAAATTTTTTTTTGCTTCACAAGGAAGGGTGTTTTGGTCAATTTGTCATATTGGAGGGCTTGATCATGTTTTCTGCGCAACATGGGAGGGAAAGATTTTAGGTGCGGGACCCACCAATTTGAGTCTTTTCATCCTCTCTGACATGCATTCCAAACTATGAAAGCACGTTTTCCCACAAACTTTCAGTCCTCTTAGCTTTCCATCCCTATCCTTTCAGTGGAAACAAACGGTACCTAAAGATTTTTTTCAAAGCAGGAGAAAACTTGCAACAAATCTGAGAAAAAGGCATGATTTTCCAACACCATAGTTTCTAATCAAAAGAAACTTGAAAATCACCGAAAACAGTATAACCAACACACAACAGCTCTATATGAAGCACGAATACGGACACAGACACTTGACACGGTATGGACACCAACATACCAACACCGCTAATAATTTAAAAAAATCAAATAATACAGAGTAAATTATATGTGTCGGTGTCGGACATGACACTTGTCCAACACAAGGACACACTTAGTCTGAGTGTTCCTACTTCATATGCCTTATCACTTCAATAAAAATAGTTTTTGATTCAACATATGAATTAACCATATCTCACACAAACACATCAAAATCAATTGTAAAGTCTCTTTTTTATAAAGATCTACAATCTAAAGTAACACAAGCATCACAATTTACCTTATTGATTAAGCTCTAATCAAGGGACGAGATCTGGGTAATTCTGGAGTTCCAAAATGAATCATGTAAACTAATAAACATTACGAACGTGGCAGAGCCAGAAATTTTAGATTGTAGGGACAATATTCAGATACTATAATACTAAAAATGTTATTTTACAAAAAAAAATAATACATATTATTTGAGATTGTTTAAGATGAAAGTAAAATGAAAACCTTACAATAATATATAAATACAAGAGAAATAATAATATTTTTACAAATTACTCTTATCAAATATTAATATATTTACGTTTATATAAATCACTACAAGAAAAAATGTGTTTTGTGACTTTTAAAATTGTTGATTGCGACTGTTAGAAGGGTCGCAAATATACATTTGCAATTGTTCTCCATTAGCCATTAATGTTGGGGTCGCAATAGTCATTTGCAACCCTTCATAGAACAGTCGCTCCAACTGCCGCAAATGGTACTGCGACACAGTTCCCAACAGTCGCAAATTAAGAGCTTTCACATGGTTTTGAAGGAACTTGCGATAGTTCTTAACTGTTGCAAATGTCTAATTTAAAATTTTGAATTTAATATTCTGCGACTGTTTGAACAGTCGCAAATGCTTTTTATTTATTTATTTTTTTTTGAAAAAAGTCACAAATATTTATTTATTTTTGAAATTGATTTGGCCTGATTTAAATTTTTTTCTCTAGAATTTGAAAACAATCTCAAAAAAATATATTACTAAAGACTTAGAATGCAAAAATATACATAATTCAAGAGTAACAAGTTTGATCCATACATCAACTTAACTAAAACAAAAGATAAAGTACGTAGTTTAAACATTCAAAAAACCGAAACACTAGTGACTGAACATTCAACACAACTATACCAAAATTAGAAGTCCTTAAAATATCTAAATATTCCCTAGTGATGTTGCATCAATGATCCTCAAGGCGGTAGCTAGACTCAGATGAATGTCTACCATCTCTTGTTGTTTCTAAATTTGTTGGCTGAAAAGAAGAAGAAAAATAAATAAGATAGTGATTAGTAAAACGCATGAAGCACACGTAGGGCACCAAACAGAACACTCACACGTAAGTCAAAGATACCACATTGACATGAAACATGAATGCACTGACTCGTAAACACAAGTTATAGACACCTTTAATAATTTTTTTAAAATGAAAGTGATTGAATGTAACACCATGCGTTAATGTCAGACATCAGACACACTTTTAACTTGAAATGATTCAAGCATTTCTCGCAGCACAATGTATAGAAGCCTTCATAAGTTCAAGATTGCACCTGCTGCATCTAATGACAAAAACACGCCCCACCCTTCTGCCGTGACCTACTAGCAACTGCTCAAGCAAGAGCTAAAGCCAAAACAGTTGAAGAAACCGCCCCTCTGTTGGAGCAAAAATGTTGTTATTCCTCCAAAACCAACACAACAACTCCGCCAATCACACTATTTCCTCAATAGAGGATTGAATTATGATAGCAAAGGAGAATCACAACACTTTGTGCATCACCAATCCATAGAAAATCATAAACTTAATCACCTCCCTCTCAACAACTTATGAACATCAACTTCCATAATTTTCCCTTACTTTCACATATTTTTCTTCCTCCAACAATCTTAAATAAAACCATCTCATAATATATATACAAATCTTCCTATTTCAGAGGCTACTCCTTAAACATTATTGGAACTCATCAAAATTCAAGGGCTTACTAGTAAGATTTTTAAAACTACTACAAAATTATATATAGGAAACTAAATCCTAAACTTCCAAATCACAAACACTTCCAAATCCTAAACTTCACAATCAACATAGATAAAAGATACAATTATTACTTTCAAGAACAACAAAACAGGGTTACTGTGTCATCAAATTTCAACACTATAAAAAATCCCATTTCAACATTTCACTCAAAAAAGTAGTAAAATCCCATTTCAACATTTCACTCAAAATTTCAAAACAGGGTTACTGATTTTAACTAATGAAACAATGGATAACATTACTTTAAAAAATATTCACAACAACAACGTAAAACAAGAAGAAAAGATGAATAAGGTTTTGAGGGTTACCATAGAAAGAGAGAGTTGAGCTCCGATTGAGAGGTTTAGGTTTTGGGGGTGAACGATTGAGAGCGAGAAGATTCAGGGAACAAAGATTTTGGGGATGAAATTGAGAAATTTTTTGAGATTTGAGAGTGAGATGAAATTTTTGGGTCTTAGGGTTTAGAGAAAATTTTGGGAAAGTGAGATGGAGCGGGAGGTGAAACTGAGTATTGGAGTGAATGAAAATTTTGGCCAAGCAGGAATGGACAATTAACAACGCGCCTTCTAATTTAACACAAAACCTGCGACTGTTGACCATAACTGTCGCAACAATATGCACATTGAGGCAGTTATAAGGTAAGGGTTGCAAATGAGGTGTCGCAAAATACTGATTTTCTTGTAGTGAATACAAAGTGGAATAGGCAGGTATGAGCTCGACTTTGCAAGTTATTTGTATGTACTTAATAGGTTGGTCTTGCAGGCCTAAAAGACATTTTCTATCTGTAGCCTGGCTTTTTTAGGTAAAAGGGTTCTCAAAAAGTATTGACATTCTCTGTTAAACAAAAAAGTCTGGCCTTACCTGAAGTAGGCTAGGTTGTAGGTTGCAGCCATTTGGTAGAGGGCATCTGCTTTCAATTTTTAGTATGAAACTTGTAATATAAAAGTAATAAAACTGTAGTCAAGCCACCATTAATTTAGCAATGGCTTCATCATTATCAATAATTCCTTTGTATTATGTATTACGTAAATTGCTTAGTGTTGGCGACTGCAATATTGTATTTCACACTAAAACTTTAAGTCCTTTGATGCCAAATCATATATTGCAAAATGATAGTTTTCGTAAAAAACAAAAAAAGAGCAAGAAGTTAGGAAGGAAAACAACAAATTACATCTTCTGTGTCGTACTCAACTATGTATGTTCTGTACTTCAATTGAAGTTTGGTGACAGTCTCGTCCATCTTAGTAACAGGATGAATCATCAAAGGACCTACCAAATCAATGGAAAACAACATGTTACAAAAAGTATGACAATTGTATAATTCAAAAAACACTGATATTAACAATCCAAAAAATGGAAAAAAAAATTCAGAATTGAATCAAAGTTACCAGTTAAGCAGTGGTATGAGAGGAGAGTTGTAAGGTTACGTCATTCCATTTGCAAACCTCTAAATATCAAAATATATGATTCTTGTGCTGTGTATGAAATTTACCACGGTTTAGAGTTTTCTCTAAATATCAAAATATATGATTCTTGTGATGTGTGTGAAATTTACAACGGTTTAGAGTTTTTTTTTTTTGGAGAGAAACACGTTTAGGGCTGGGTATATATAGCCATGTTTACATGGAAATTAGGGTAGCCGAGTTTGCATGGAAATTAGGGTATTTTGTTTGTAAACGTATTAAATAAGCGTAGAAAATATTGTAAAAAAAAAGGCAACAGGATAGGAATGAAATTGGTGCAATACATTTTTTTAGTATTAAATAAGTGTACAAAATATTTCCTTAAAAAAAAGTGTAAAAAATATTGTAAAAAAAAAGGCATAAAATTGGTGCAATGCATTTTTTTTAGTATTAAATAAGTGTACAAAATATTTCCTTAAAAAAAAAAGTGTACAAAATATTGTAAAAAAAAAGGCATGAAATTGGTTCAAAAAAAAAGTGTACAAAATATTGTAAAAAAAAAAGGCATGAAATTAGTGCGGTGAATTTTTCTAGTATTGTGTACAAAATATTGTCAAAAAAAAAAAGGCAAGAAGATGCAAAAGTGTGAGGGAAAAATTGGTCAAATCAATCTAGGGTTTCAAATTGACAAAAATAAATTTTTTGGTAAATAGAAGCTAACCAAACGTATATGCAACAAATCAAATAAATGCCTTGAATTTCCTAAACACCATAATATCCCTAGAAACTCCCTCAAAAAAAAAAAAAAAAATCCCTAGAAACGTTTTTTTGGATGCATAAGAGAAATTTGAAAATACAAACTACCCCCAATCCAAATTCTAATATTTATTTATCACTCTCATTAATCTGATCTAATCACAAAACCCTAGAAACTTCTCTCTCTCTTTCTCTCTCCATGGAATTCATACTGGATTATTCCAAACTCTCACTGTTTAACGCTCGGAATGCATGCAAAATCGCCGAAGCTGAATACCTCAAAAACCCTCGCGATGTTGACGTACCATCTTCTCCATTCTGCAGATTCTGATTCATACTTCTTTTATTATCATATTCATTGTTATGTTGGAAATTTTGTGTATAACTTTTTGTTTTTATAAATATCTGCAGAATTTGACAAGATGGGCTGGAGCTATGATAAAGTTGTATGAAAATCATTATCACAATTATAAGTTGGAAGGTTCTTACTCTCTCAATATGCATTATATTTTATTTATAATATTAATTAGTTTTTATTTTTTGTTATTAAATGGTTTTGGGTTGTGTTTGAACTTGTGTTTTAGTGGGTTTTTATTTTTTTTATTTTCAATATGCATTATATTTTATTTATAAGAGTAAACTTTGATCCCTCTTCAATTGTAGTCCCTACTCATGTTCCAAGTGATTTTTTTATGACCCTTAAAATGTTTTAAATAACTTAACTATTCAATCTTTAATAAAGATTAGAGATTAAATTAAATAGTTATAGATAATTTAACAAGTTTCTCACTTGAAACTTGATTTTCAGATTCTATTTTGAAGCTGGAGGAGGCTCTTTTTCTGGACCCCTACCATCATGAGGCTCTTTGGTGTCTGGGACAAGCTTTCTCTATTAGGGCAACTAAATGCTGCGACGACAATTCTACATTGTATTATGCTAAAAAGAAAATGGCATGCAATCAACGAGCTTTTGAATTGGTAAAGTTTTAGTTCAATACCAATGAACGTATTATTGAAGTGTGGCATACGTTTTACCTGTTGACTTGTGAAAATAATGTGTAACAGAGTGTTTCCTGTTTTATTTTATATAGGATCCTTCAAATGAAACTTACCGCGAACGGTTGGAATCATCTAGTAAGGTATGTTTCGTATTGTATTGCCATATTTTAATTACAAATTGTAAAAAGGACTCCTCTAATTTGTTTGGTTAAGAAAACTAAGATGTTTATGGGTTGAATTAAATGGTGTTCCCATTAAGATGACCTGCTAATTTATTCTTAGACTAGTTACATAACCATTTCATTTACTAATACATTTTTTCAGTGTTTCGAGGAAATTTTTGGATCAAGAGGGATAACCAAGGTAATAAGACATAAAAATTTATGTTGTTTCTCTTTACTTTAGCTAAGGCGGTGATATTGGACTTTCTTTAGCTAAGGCGGCCACATCATCTAGTTTTTAAATATTGCTAGAAATACCAGATTGTATTGAGCATATTTTGATTAGTGAAATGTTACAAGTCTTTTCCTCTAAAAAAATGATAAAAATAAATTATTTTGATGCCTGAGAAAGATTGGTTAGGGGAGAGATATAGACAAAGTCAAAATACCAAACTCATTGTCACCCACCCACCCACCTATGTTTTCCATAAAATAACGATTTAATATATTTTTATTAAAAAAATTAAAACATGGATAGTGACTGCACGTCTGTTGTAGCAAGTACCCTCTTTCTTTCATTCATACTTCTCTGTGTTACCAATCAAGTAAAGTAGTAAACCCTAACCTCATACAACACTCAAAACCCTAGAAACACATCTCTTCCTCATAGAGACGAAGGTGATTCCATAGATTTTGTACGAGATTATAACCCTATAAACACTCGTTTGTGAAGCATGCAAAATCAAGCAAAGTTAACCCTAACCTCATCGAGACATGATTCAATGAATTTTGTACGTGATTCTCTACGTTGCCAATCAAGTGAAGTTAACCTTAACCTCTCCCAGGTTAATGCTTGCGAAGAATGCCAAATTGCAGAAGCTGAGTACATCAACAACCCTCGTGATGCTGATGTACGTTCGTCTCCATTACCAAATTTTTTATTCATACATTTTTATTTTCATATTCATTGTTATGTTGGAAATTTAGTGTATATTTTGTTTTATTAATATCTGTAGAATTTGACAAGATGGGGTGGAGCTTTGTTAAACATGTATAACAATCTCGGCCCGGATCAAGATTCGATGATCTACGGTGCTTATTCTCTCTATCTCTCTCTCTCTATGAACTACTTTATTTTATTTATATAATTATTTTAGTATTTTTTGTTATTAAATGGTTTTTAGTTGTGCTTGAAATTGTGATTTAGAGGGTTTTTTTTTTTTTTTTTATGTCTTTATGTATGATCATTCATATCATGTCAAATTTGTAATGACTCTTTTTTAGTGGTAAATATTTATGAATTTTGATAAGGTTGCACTGCATTTTTATGGCCAAGGGATACAAAGATATTTATGAATTTTGATAAGGTTGCACTGCATTCAATACCCTAGTGGCACCTCAGGCAACAATCAAAACTCTAAAAACACATATTTTAGTCCATCTCATTATATCAACTTCATTTTTAGCTTCATTAAAGGTTTCTTCGGAATTTGGTCTATCTAACATTTCTTTTTTCAATTCTAGTCCCTACCTTTTTTTTTCTTTCCACAAGTTGACATCTCATGTTCCAAGTGACTTTTTTTTCAAGACATATCATTGTGGAAACCTTAAAATATCATTAAATTAATAACTTAAATGTTTAATCTTTAATATTTAATATGAAGTTATAGATAAATTAATAAAGATTAGAGAATACATGGATAATTTAACAAGTTTCTCACTTGAAACATTGTTTTTCAGATGCTATTTTGAAGCTGGAGGAAGCTCTTTTTCTGGAACCCTATCTTCATGAGGCTCTTTGGTACCTGGGACACGCTTTCGGTACCATGGTATCTAAATACAGCGACGAATCTGTAATGGATTATTATGCTAAGAAGGCAGCTAGGTGCTATCAACGAGCTTTTGAATTGGTACAGTTTAGTACCAATGAATCTATCATTGAAGTGTGGCAAGTGTTTAACTTGTTGACATGTAAAAATTATGTGTAACAGCGTGTTTTCTGTTTTATATAGGATTCTTCGAATGAAATTTACCGCAGAAGCTTTGAATTGTACAGTAAGGTATGTTCTCTAATTTGTTTGGTTAAGAAACTACGATGTTTATGGGTTGATTTAAAAGGTGTTCCCCTTAAGTTGACCTGCTAATTTATTCTTAAACTAGTTACTTAACCATTGCATTTATTAACACCTATTTTAAGGATCTCCAAGGTTTTGCACCAGATCAACGATCAACAAGGATAACGGAGTCTTCTCCTTCTTCCGTTACAAAGGTAATAAGACATAAAAGTTTTTGTTGTTTCCCTTTACTTTGCTATCCTTTCCTACTGTTTTTTTTTTTTTTTGCTATGCTTTT
>Ga0315913_1002086_pt1 | contig 23042 bp, 6 predicted proteins | sample MpolsnodulesMG_FD_207736 | JGI IMG/M metagenome (GOLD analysis project Ga0315913, IMG submission 207736) | Medicago polymorpha root nodule microbial communities from Los Angeles, California, United States - small nodules | ecosystem: Host-associated > Plants > Roots > Nodule | place: USA...
TAGGTTGAAACAAGTTTTTAAATGATAGCATGACAATTTATATCGAAAGGGAAATTAGTGCAAGTATTAGTTTTAAGTTAGGTATTGATAATTTCAAGTTAGTTGGATCGCGTAAAGAATTCTTTTAATATTTTAAGGTAGGTAGTTTAATTTTTTTTTTTTATAAACAACTTTGTGCACAGCGTTTATTACAACATAAATGTTATGTTTATATATTAGAGTTAATTTTGCTGGCCCACCAGAGATATATTTTCTAGCTTTACCACTGCGACCATGCGTCTCAGAGTGCACTACCGTGCGCTTTCCAACACATGAAGGAGAAATTTTGACAGCGAAAAACACATGGGTTGTGTGTCTAACACGCACGGTCGTGTGTTTTGACTATGATGTGAAGAATCGCAGTTTTCTGTGATTTTCTCCCACGGGAGCTCCCCCAAACTATGATTGACCCCAAACTCACCCAAATCATCCCTAAATACCACCCCTAAGGCTACCCTTACATTCAAACCCCAACTTTCACACAATTCACCTAATTACAACAACTTCACACATGATTAATCCTCTAAATCAATTATCTAATCAATTAATTACACAACTTTCAAACTTCTCCTTACAACCCCAACATACCAACATCTCTCATCATCAATTACACTCCATATTTTCTATGATAACAACACCAAATTCACAGAATCAGAACAACCCTAAAACTTGGAAATAAAGGACACAAAAAGTTGAGGGTTTTGGAACCCTATTCCCCCTTTTTCAAAAATTAAAGACCTAAAGATGAAAGGTCCCCCTACCTCGAATTCACCGATATTGCAGTTTTTGGCTTGCTTCCCTTAGCTAGTGCTCTTCTCTACTCCTCTTCTCCATTCTCCTAGGTTTTCACGTTTTGTATTCTATTGTTCTGACTTTCTATTCTCCTTTCATACCATAGAATTAGGTTATCTATTATTATTTATTATTTTCATCCCCTCACTTATCACAATTTACTCATTTCTCCACCACATATTTCATTATTTATGTTTCTCACCTCCCACCTCTAATATTTATTATTTTATTCCTCTTCCCATTATTTTAACTCACATAAAATCGTAATAGCCACAAAAACTCTATTTTTCTCTACCATGGCCTATTACTTCAAGTAAAATGCCTTATCACCAGAATAATAATTGAGACACTACATATTTAACCTTATTAAATTAAGTAAATAAAATTTGGGGTGTTACACTTGATACGATACAAGTATGATATGGCATCGATACGACAATATGGAAAAATTTCAAATTTCAAGATACGATACGGATAGGATACTTTAATAAAAAAAAAAATTTAAAATAAAATATCTAAATGCACAATATATTTATACTATATATAAAGAAAATAGCATTTTTTTGAATCTTTTAGGCTGACTTTTTTGTTATTCCAATGTACCCTTAAATAAATTTTTCTATAATAATGTTATATTGTTTGTGTTATTAAAAGATATAAGAATTTTTATTATATTTGTTATATTATTGTTGTCAATATAATTTGTTGAGTTTGTTACATTTGAAAGTCACCAATATCTAAACTTTTAATTTTAATCTCTATCAAAAAAATTATAAAAAATATTGTTTGTAATTTACACGCAAATTTCTTTAAAATATCATTGATAATATACATGCGTTAGCGCAATAAAAAAACGGAAAGTCGGACACTTGAGTGTATGTCTTTTCGCTAGTAAATATAATTAATATTCTCCTAAAATAGTATAATTAATATTGATAATAAGAAGGGGTATACTTTATATGTTTTGAAGTATCTGGTCTTTGGTAGCTGTCAATATGATATGGGGCTTAGAATTTTCAGCCCCAACTCACAAGTAAAGCAGGTTTAAAAAGAACAAGAGAAAATTGGTCCACTTTTACATAGGCCTCAATAGTAGTAAACCCACAAGCCCCAATTTTTAATGAGATTTTTTTTTTTGGAAAAGTTGTTGCAGTCAACAGCTAGAGTCAATGTCGGAGCTCCGGTAACCCACGACGGAGCTCCGGCGACCCCACGACGGTGCACGGTGGTGGACCAAAAATATTCCGGCAAAAATCTGGTGGTGAACATCAGCAGGTGGTGGACGATGCGGTGGCTACCAGAGCTCTGGTGGTGGTTGGCACGACGGCTGCCAGAGCTCCAGTGGTGGTTGGTGGCGGTGATTTTTAATTTAATAAAAAATAGAAAATATTTGTTTTTTCATAGATGGTTTTATTGTGTTTTCTTTTCTTCAAAAATAATAATTATAAGTAGTGAGCCTTGAAGCCTTTAACGTTATGCCTACAAAAAAAATTAATTTAGTTGGTTAGGGCCAAACAAATCAATTTCATCAAAGGGGCCAACATTAAGAAAATTGCTCTTCTTCCAACAAGTTTCGCTCACTTCCAACCAAATTAACCAAAATACCCCCCGCGTGAGTTAACTCTCGCTACCTGACTTAAGACAGTGTGATTTAACTCAAGCTGGGTTATGTTATAAAAATATAACAGAACCATATGAATTTCAAAAGATCCATTGTTGTGGTTTTGAGCTCCATAGGTGAAATTTTCTCCAAGCTTAAGCCATTCTCCAAGCATGAGATGGTTTTGAGCTCCATTATTTCATTGGCTTTTTTTATTGAATTGTTAGATTTTTTTGGATAAATTGTCACGTATTTAGGTTTTGTTGATTTTCTGTTTTTGATTTTATGAAGTTAGATGTTTATGATTTGATTGAATTGTTTGATGTTGATTAGAGTAGAAATTGTTAATTAGAGTTGAATTGATTGAATTGTTGTTGACATTTTTAGGAATTGTTAAGAATTTGTGGTAGAAATTTTAGGATTAGAATAAGTTTTGATCTCTGATATTTGCATTGTGTAGATATGTCTCAAAATCAGGGTGATGTTCAGTTGAAAAAGGAGGGTGAGAAGAATAAAGCAAAATCGACTGTGACATGGCACAAAATCGAATGCGATGGTTCCGTAAAAAAAAGCAATTCAAATGTGCCGATGTACAATCAGTCCAGGCCGAGGAGGAGCGGAAGGACTTGCTTCTTTGGTTCTCAACCAAAAGCAGGTGCCCGAGGGATGATGACAACACAATTGACTTAAGCGACGAGTGTAACAACCCGTTCTTAGCTAGAATTATTTTTTATTATTTATTATATATGTTTATATGTATTTATGTGTGATTATTTGTCTCTGTGTGTATTTAATTTGGGATCAGTGGATCTTTGGCCAAAAAGGGTATTTTAGTCATTTTTTGACTAAGGGGAATTTTTGTCATTTGGTGAGTAAGGGTAAATTATTCATTTTATTAAGAAGGTTATTTTTGACATTTTGGTGAGAATGGTTATTTTTACTAAGTTACTAATGAGTTGAGGTAATTATTTAGAGATGGTAATTATTCGGTATTTTAACGGTTTAAGTGAGTAGTAACTTTTGAGAATTACTTAACAAGGATGTTAAGAAAATTATGACAATTAGAAACCTAGCACAATTAGAAGGTGTTATATAAACATAACTCTTGTGAGAAATTAGGTTAAGCCTTTCATTATTTCATTTCACAAAAACATAAGAGGTAGAGAGAGAAAGTAGATCACAAGAGAAAAGAAGAGGAAGCTAGAGGGAAAGCTTGGGGGTTGAAGAGCTAGAAGCTAAATTGAAGCAATAGCTAGGATCTTTGAAGCAATGGGTCATAAGTGATTATTGTGAATTATGACTTTTTGAGGATGAATGTCGTGCTCTTAATTCATGTGAATTTATGGGTATGATAAGCTTCATGAAATTGATATGTTATGTGCTTAAAATTCATAGTTGTTGTTGATAAGTTATTTTGATGATTTTTGCTTATTCAAGTGTGAGCCATGAATTGATGAGTGATTATTGTTGAAACATGTTTAAATTCACTTCATAAATGTTTATACATGTTTGTATGTTGTTGGGGTTTGAATTGGTGTGGTTGTTTCTGAAATTTGAACGAAAATTGAGAAAACGTGAGTTTAGGTGAAAAATGAACATAATGTTGATTTTGATGAGAATTGATATTATGATTCCATGTTTGTTGTTGTGTTGATTGCCTTTTGATGTCTAGTAACTAATGAACAAGTTTGGGGGATGCATTTGGGTCAAAGTAGATCAAAAACAGGAATTTGGGGTGAAAAATGGTGGGTTCCTGAGAGGAATCCCAAGAACAGGGTTCCCTGTTCCGGTGCAACTCGCCAAGCGAGTTTGTGGCTAGCTGGTGGCGAGTTGCTCGGCTTAGCACCCTTGTTTTAGGTCGTTCTGGGTACTTGGGGTCGATCTAGACTTTTCTAAAATGATTCTTTTGATGTATTTAAATGTTGGCATGCTTTCTAAATCTTTGGAAACATCAAACTTTTTGAAAAATGTTCAAGAACACTAATTTTCCGAAAGTCGTTTTTCTCAAAGGAAAAGGGTGGGGGTTAAGGTTGTTTACTGTAACTTTGATTTATAAAATGGTTTTGAATGGTATTCTTAAGCTATAACTTGGTTTTGCTTTGAAAAATTGAATTCTTTTGAAAAGTGATAAAATGAGACGAACTTAGTGAAACTTTGGAATTAATCGGAATTGGCCTATGATGCGTATATGCACATGCTACTGTGATCATATATGAGTAGTGTATATGCTTTGTTGAGGTGTTTGAACATGTATACCTTGTTTTGTTGAATTACTTAGAAAATGTTGAAAGTTATGAAAATAGACAAACTTTGTAAAAATGTGGTTTTATAATCGAATGACTTGTAATTGATTTTGTATTCATGATAATATGATAGAATAAGAATGAATCAATGATGGTTGGGTGTTTAATATGATGAATGCCTTGATGTGGATAGTTGTCTGTCTTTTATGCGAAATGTGATTTTGGAACTTTGTTGTTTCCATAAGTTGATTGTTATTGATGATGATTGTAACACCCTACTTCTATTAAAGCGACAAAACACACGAATAATACAAATATTTAAGAAATAGACGTCACGTCTCCAATAAACCTCAAAACATGCATATAAAAATTTCTCAAAAGTTGCAACGGATATATAACATACATCTCCAAAATATACATGTCATAAACTCATACATACATCACCATATAAAATCTTCAAATCCCGACATATGGGTAAAATCTCAACAACATAAACCAATCCAAGATAACATAAAGACTGACATCATAATCAGAGCCTAATCTAAGACTTTAAACAGATAAACAGAGGAAGCTCCCACTATCCTCAAACAACTCACCAAACAAGCTAAAAGATCAATCCTGCACGTCGTCTACCCATTCATGCAAATAGGTAGGCGGTCCACCACAGACCACTGGAGGTTAGGTTCACATCAATCATAATCAAAGCATTAACATCGCATGACACATATACATAACCATCCCTCTTAGAATATTAACATCACATGAATATTTCCCTCATTCCATACACATCATGCTATCATAATTCTAACATAGCATAGCAAGCATATTCAATCTCTAATCAAGTCATAAACTCATCATTTATCAACATCAATCAATGAAATGATTACTCACCATATGGACCCTTGATCAATAACGCCACTCTTAAAAAGATTATCTTTTGCAGCTACTCTATTTTGAAACACTCTCCAAGCAAAACACGAAACTTTTGATGGACCTGCTTTATGCCAAGCCCTCGACCATGAACTAGTCTTTCCAATGGTTGTTTAGTCAGTTCAAATACGTAGTAGTTTTTAGAGATAAAATAATAACCATGACTAGTGATTAATCGTTAATACCAAATGTTTTATTTATTTTTTAAATACTAACAAGTGTTCACTTATAAAAAGTTTAAAGTAAAAATTCATATAAATGGAGAAGATCTTAATTAAAAAAGTAACTTTTTATATATAAAAGTTATCAATTCTTTACATTTTTAAATTATTAATAAGTATTTGTAAGCGTTCTAAGGACACTTATTGGCAACCCCCTTTATTTCTTCTCTATCTATCTAAGTATTCACACACATACCCTTTATTTCTTCTCTATCTATCTTTGCGTGGATCTTGACTGGAATTCTTTAGTTGGTTGTTATTGTCTTGGCCTTTTATTTAGCTGTCCAGTTACTGTATTTGTATATGTTTCTTATCATTTTTTATTAATGTAGAATATTTTTTTATTACTTTTGGGCCATAAAAATGTCTGCAATCTATCTAATAATTATTATTTCAATTAATAATTTTTTTATAAAAATTTTTGGCAATTGTGGCGGTTGAGGCTGCCATAATTCCCATTTTTTTAAAACATAACATGGAATATTCTGGCGGTTTAAACCGCCATAATTAGATACAAAACTTTAGCCGCCATTTTAAACAATGCTTATTACGGTGGTTGTTCCGAAGGTCAACAACTAACTGCCACTTTACACCTGGCGGCAGTAAAAATTCCGGTAGTTTTGAAATTTCCACTATTGTGTATAGCGGCAGCTAAAACCACCGCAATAAGCAAATTTTAGCCGCCGTAATGGACGTGAATTTTAGTAGTGTGTTGATTATTATCATGCACTTATCTCCCAAATTTTATGAGATATTGAGTGATTGTATAGCCTATAGCATCTAATAAGTGACTATTTACGAATTTAATTAGTTTTGATTGTTATTTAGTTGTTTCGAACTAGTAATGATTTGTTTCTGTTGGTTTTATGGATTAGATGGAATATCTGACGTGGGAATACAAGAAGATATAGTGTTGGGAACAATGTTGTCAAAATCAGGACTTTACTTCAGGTCGAAAGGGAATAGCAAAATCGGGACTCGTAAAATCGCATTCAAAATCGAAGGATTTTACTCAAGGACTTTTGTAGAATCGATATAGGAAATTGTAAAATCGCAATCAAAATCGATGGATTTTACCAAAAAGAAATTAATACTAAATATATGTTATAAATGGTATATAGTCATAAATAACTTAGTTTATAAAAAATCGTAAAATCGCAATCAAAATCGATGGATTTTGTCTATTTTGGGATTCTACTACGGATTTAAGTCGTTGAAGGTGAAGAAAGTCGCAAAATCCTGAATTTTAGGATTTAAGTTGGGATTTTGACAACAATGGTTGGAAAGACTTCCGGTGATGTAGGAAGATGCAGAGTTAGGAAGGAGTCTAGAGTTCTATCGTTGAAAGACGTCAAATATGGGGCATATAATCTTATAAACTCTTTGGCCCATTGTCTACCGTTAGTTAGGGACGAAGTTTGATGATTTTTCCCCCAACGATTGTAGTACGAGGAATATAAGAATATGCCAAGTACCAAGAGGATAAGACAAGGACACACATGATAGGAGAAATTATCAAAGGGCACAACATGTAGTGGTTGGACTTTTACAATAAGAGACAAACTACGTGTTGATGTCAACGGTCTGAAATTTGATTGTTTGAATTGAGCGGCCAAGGTCCAGCTAGGGTTAACGGCCACAAAGTTCTCACTCCATTTCATCTCCTCCATAGATGAGTGTGAGTGCTAGTCTTAATGAATTAGAGTTAAGATTATTCATGTGATTTACAAAGCTCACCTCTTTCCATTTTGGAGTGTAGTCTTGTTTTAACTCTTTATTTCTTTATTAATATAGCTATTATTTTTTCATTCATTTCTTGTGCACTTTATTTTTTTGTGGTTAAGCTCATCTTGAGTTGAACGCCTTTAGTGGTTTATACATGATGATGTTATGATTATATTTGCATAAGATTAGAGAGATGCATCTTCAAGCTTCTTTTAAGAAAATTATTTTAGGACATCTTCAAGCTTCTTTTAAGCAAATTATTTTAGGACAATCTTTAAATATAAAACTTGATCATTTTTACATTATTTGTCGAATTCCTTGGGATTGGAAGGAGATATGAAAGGAAATTTTTGTTTAACACCAGTTACATCCCTGAGATTGTAAGGATATGATAGCTTGAAAGGTTGTTTGATATGAACATAAATCTTTCAGCGCAAAGAGAAATGATCTATCGAGATTTCTTGCCATAGGAAAATGGCTCAGCCACTCCATGAGAAGAGCTAATGAGACCTAACCTAGTAATGTTGCTTGTTAGACGCTATGATAGAACTTCGGATGGTGTTTCCTCTCATGTATAACAAAATGGTTGAGATGGAAAGCCCGTAATGCCACGAAGTTGCCAAGAAACAATATAAAGATTTATCTCTTTATATCGTTGCAAAACTATGTCATAACTGAATCAATGTTCTAAACCACACTTTTATTCTTGAGAATATTCCAAGTGTTTAAAATGCTTTCCTGAATTGTTATTGTTTTTAATACTATACTTTTATTGTTGTGACACCAAATGATTTATTTTATTTTCTCACAAATAAGTTTATTGCTAGAAAGCTAAAGAAAGTTGCAGCGCCCAAGTTCTCATATGGGTTAGATCTTTTAATATTATTATTAAGACAATGTATACTTAAACTAGTAAGACTCTTGAAAATACATAGTTTTTCCAAAGCTACCAATTTTTTTGGCGCTATTGTCTGGGAATGCATGGTGTTTTAGTTTTTAAAGTTTTCCATTAAGTAATAAACTTGTTTGTTTTTGTTTCTAATAGTTTGAGGTTATGTCTTAGCTGGTGTCACTTGAATGCTAAGGTCACAATCATCACATGAGTTTCATATTGATTTTGAAATAGAAAAGATTTTCAAGAGTAGAAAAAAGTTGTTAAATTCTAAGACAAATCCATGTCTAGAGCATGTAGATCCCAACTTTGCACAGAACAGTAGCTCCAACAAAACTAGTTCAAATGAGGGTCATTTAGAAGATATGGCGAACAACAACAATAACCCAATTGATATGGCAAATGACAAGAAGAGGTTCGTCAAATAATATGCAGTGTCTAATCCAAACACCTTACACACAAGTATAGTGAGACCATATATCACTTCTGTTTAGTTTGAATTCAAACTTATTTTAATTGCTGCATACCATTGGCTAGTTCTCAGAAGCAGTCACTGATGATCCTCGTCTACACTTGAAGCAGTTCACAGAAGTAGCAGATAATTGGGAAACAAAAGTGTCCAAAACCTACAAAAGTGTGGGAAACATACATAATAGATTTTTGGTATAGTTTTGCACTATAAACTATATTTACATATAACTGGGGGATTGTGTATTAGATTACTTATAAAACAATTTGATAAGTGCTATGGAAAATAATAGTAATTTGTCAATTATCAAACTCATCATTTGAGAACTTTCTTTGTACCGCCATCGTCTAGGCACAATTACCATAAAAATTTTATAGATACATCATAATTTCATATCAAAACCATCGTTTGTCAAGTACTTATTCCTAATTGGTATTGGACCTTGCATTAATCCAACAAAGAATATAGAGGAGATTCGAATAATCATAATCGCCTTCAAACATTTGAATCAATCCTTTTACTTTATGCAATCAAGATACTCACATTGTTCAAAAAAACCAAGCTTGAAAAACCATAAAATTTTACAATTTTTTTTTTTATAATCAAGTTAAGCAAATTAACTAGTTAAAAGAAAATCCATGTGGACACGATGACCTACTACTTTATTATTTGGGAAGAGTTTGGTACACTTTCGAAATTCGTCATCAAGTTATTAACGTCGTTGTCGGAGATTGTTGATAATTCAGCAAGGCAAATCGCTTTACTTTGTAAATAAATATTTATTTTATTTCTTTTTATTTTATTTTAGAAACACGACACATTGGTGTATTGTAGGGACATTTAATAATAAATCCTATTTTATGAATGGTTTCTTGGAAATCCTAAGTGCTAAAAACTATTTAGCTGAAGTTGACATAGCATGAAAACTTTTCTTATAATATTCTCAAACAATTTTCAACTTATTACATGTGAATGAGAAAAAATATGGCTCAAATTCCATATATGTTTTATGCTTTTACTATCTTTCTTTCTGTACTTTTTGTCGTAACCAAAAGTGGTAAGTCAATTTCAACACTATTTTCAAATATCTAATTTCTCTTATATAAAATACTTCATCACCTTTTAATAACATTCCTTTTATTTTTATACAACATTATAGATTCTATTCCATGCACAACACACGCTCAATGTCCGAAAGATATGTGTGAACTTCCTCAAATTGTGTGGTGTGTTGTTGGTTTTTGTGAATGCGCATAAAAGTAACAAATAAGTTGAAAAATAATTCTATGTCACTTTTAGGTGTATAATAATATTTGAACATCATAATATTTGTACTCTTATAATTTTTCTCATAATATTATTTGTTTTTCTTTGACAAGTTCAAATGTGTATTATTATATTACAGAAGTATGTTATCGTCGTTCGTTCGTAAAAACAATGGAAAACGACATCATTTCATAAATATAATTAGATATTTTAATAAATAAAGATAATATATAATTGTATAGATAAATTATTTGGCAAATTCTACGGTACACCCAACATATTTGAGTGTACCGGTACACCAGACCTTTAATTTTATAGGTAAATGAGTTGTATTTTGAAGAAATTTTTTTTTTTTTATCATTTATAATTATAATGATTAAATCTTATTCATCAAAAGCGTAAACAAAATAAAATTGATTTTTTTGAATTTTTATCGCTCGTAATAGAGAACTTTGATTATTTTATATGATAATATCTAAAAAATTTACTATGATTCTAATAAACAATTAATGGTGTGTGTTTCTCTTATGAAATCATATTTTATAAAATATAAATGCCGACAAATAACTATTTATTCCATAAAATTGATCATTAGTTTATAAATTTAGGAAGCAAGAGTACCGGTACGCCTCAATTTACGAGTGTACCGTAGAAGTTCTCATATTATTTATTCTACTTTTAGATTAAACACAAGATTGTTGATTGATGTAAACTTAATAATGTTAGTATGTGTAACATCTCAAATTTAAACAACGAGAGTATATTTTTATTTTTTAAAAAACAATGATTGAGATCTCGATCATGATCTCCTTTTCATAAAATTAGAGTGTATTTTCATTTAAATACCTTCTCCAAAAAAGAAAAACAGACATATACTCATAACTCAAGTATTTGGCATAATACAAATGTAAGCACGGCAATTTGAAGCATGTTTTTTTTTGAAAGAATTTCAAGCATGCTATTATATCTTTTAAACACAAATAACTCCAAATAGAAGGGGAATAAGACATATTTTTCAAAAAAAAAGGGGAATAAGACATTAAGAAAATCCTAAGTTGATCATTACTTTGAGATGAGGACCACAGGTACTAGAGACCCAATGGTGACGTCAAGCCTCAGGGAATCTGACCACTAATCTAAGTTGCTAATGTTATGCCTCTACTGTTGTCACTATATCTGCCTAACTCAATCCACTAAAATATCAGGCATTCAGCTCAGTCCACAGCAATAGTAGAAATTCACGATATAAATATAACACACACAGATATTGTGTGTATGGTGAGAGGATTGGTGTTTTTGGGTTCGGTGTTTTTTAGTTTATTTTAGATGAGAGAGAAGGTTGGATAAATGGTTAAAATAAATTAATTAGATGTGAGAAAATTAATGGTTTAGAGAGAGATAGAAACAAAAGTCATCAAAGACACCGAAACTAAAGACACCGATCTTCTCCCGTGTGTATGTATAAAGTTAGATTAATCAAGTGATTGGTTTGAAGTAGTTACTACCTCAAACTTATATTAGGTGTACTATTTAAGTTTTACACGAGTATTAAGTAAATGATTAATAATGTCGATTTCAATGATAAAATATATGTTATTTACTAAAACACATTTATTAATTATAATTAGTACGGTAGTTATAGATGATTGAAATGTAATAAATAAAAATATGTTAATGAATAAAAACCAATAAATATTATATTGATATTTTAAAATTAACAAATAATTTAAGACAAACAAATACTACTTCGTCCCTAATTATAAGACCCTTTTGAGAGTTTTTTTGTCCCTTTTTATAAGACCCCTTTGCTATTTTCAACTACATTAATTATTTCTTTACATACATGCCCCTATTTATTATACATCTTTTTCTTCAATCAGAAATAAATAGCATATGGAAAACATAAACTAACTCTCTCTCTTAAGGATAAAATTGTAAAAACAATAGTGATTACAAAAAACTTTAATACAAATATCTATTTTCTTAATTCCCGTTATTTTTTCAAAAGGGTCCTATAATTAGGGACGGAGTTAGTAGTAAAAATAACATATCAAATGACGAATGGTTCCGAAAATCTTTCGCAATAAAATTAAGGCTTAATTGCAGTTTTAGCCCCCTAACTTTCTCAAAGTTTTGATTTTGGCCCCTAAGGAAAAAAAATACAAAACAGCCCCCTAAGTTTTGCACCTGTGCCAGTTTTGGCCCCAAGGCTGATATTGACTCGGTCTACGCTGACGTGACACCCTAAGTGAGGTGTCACGTGTTATTTTATTTATTTATTTTTTGCCTTGGGGGCCAAAACTGCTAGAGTTGCAAAACTTAGGGGGCTGATTTAAGTTTTTTTCTTAGGGAGTCAAAATCGCAACTTTGAAAAAGTTAGGGGTTAAAACTGCAATTAAGCCTAAAATTAAATTACTAAACTTGAAGCAAATAAAATAGTTGAAATGTGATATGGAGTAGTCAAACGTCAAAACAACAGACAACAACAATGCAAGCATCAATTACATCATACTCTCCACTTCCAATCACACTAATCAAATCCAGATCAAAAACTTCAACTCTAAACCCTATTTTCCATCGAACCAAACCATGTTCTCTCATCACATTACAAAATCTTCAACCTCAATCACCATTAATCTCTTCCACATCAAAATCCCAAAGAATTCTTGGCCCACTTCGTTGCGGCATTTCGTCGAACGGAGAGAGTGCAAATGCAGGTGGTAAGAGTATTCGAGAATGGGTTGAAGTTGCCGGTGAGGCGATATCGACGGCGTTTCCGTTATGGGTAACAATTGGGTGTGTGTTGGGTTTGATGAGACCAAGTTCGTTCAATTGGGTTACTGATAAATTGAGTATTGTGGGACTTAGTGTAATTATGCTTGGTATGGGTATGACTTTGACTCTTGATGATCTTCGTTCTGCTCTTTCTATGCCTAAAGAAATTCTTTCTGGTTTCTTTCTTCAATATTCGGTTAGTTTTTGTGTACTTTGCTATTGTTTATATAATTTGTTTTGTCCCTTTACTTTGTTTTGATTACACAAATGATTTGTTGTTTCTTGAGTAATCCACCTCATTATAGATCACTGACACTATGAATATTTCAAAAAAAGTCTTGACTCATGAATTTTGTTCATTAATCTTTACGCGAGTTGGAGACCAATTTTGATAGTAATGTTAGAGACTAGATTGATATTGTGCGTTTGATTTGCTAAAAAATGAAGGACAACAAGACAACTCCAATTGAACGGTGTTTGATTTGTAAAGCTGTTTAAGGGACATGACAAATTGGAGGCAGAGGACAGGACAAAAACTTAAATTCTTGTCCCTCACCAAACCCCAGCACAACTTTTTGTCCCACGTACTAGTTGTCTAAAATATTAAAATAGCATTTTGTCCACCAAAAATCATATAAGACCAAACAATATTCAATACCAACTAATTTGTCCTGTGTTGTTCTGCCTTGTGCTGTGTTGTTCTCCGTTCTGTCCATTGCTTATGTTTTGCAAATCAAACGCGAGTGATTAAATATATGAACCAAATTGATAGTAAATGGTTAAAATATATGGACTTAATTGATAGTAAGTATAAAGTAGTTAAATACAGGGAGTCAGGGACCAACTTGACCGATAAGAGTTCAGGACCTTTATGAAATATTCATAATCACATGGATCTATTTGAGTGTCATACAAAGTTTGGGACTAATTTGGTGGTTTGCTCGTTGTTTCTTATTTTTAAAAATAGTTGCATTTTTTTGACACAAAATTGTACGGCAATTTTCTACTTCAATTTGGATTTCGATGATTAATGCAATTTAAATACATGATTAACTACATTTAGTGGATGAATAATGTGTATAACAAGATGTCACAATTCATTAATAATCCATAGAACACAATTAATCAAAACTTTGAATTTCTTTAACGACAACTTTCAAATGAATATTTGAACACAAATTGCAGTTATTGAATATATGATATTAACGCCTGGAAATCATGTATATTTTGAACACAATTTGGATATGATTAGTGGATATCGTGTATATTTGAACACTTGGATTGTGATTTATGATGTTTAAAATTACGGTTAAGGACGCTCATTGGATGATTTATGAATTGTGACGCCTTGTTATATTCATTAACTATCCATTGAAGGTAATATTTGAACTGCGTTAACGATTTAAGTTGTTGAAATTTCTTGTCAAAATTTTGTGTGAAAATGTCATTTCTGATATAAAAATTTGTATTGGAAAACAATAAAATGATTTCTTTTTTCCAAAGAGATAACACAAGGTTTTTTTATGTGATGAATGAAGTCTATGTCCATTTTCACCTGTATCCATACACAAATACAAGGGATGACAATGGTATTGTCAAGGTTTTAAATAATGAATACAATTGTAGTTGCGATCCTTGATAAAAAAGAATTGTAAACGGATGCAGTTAATGCAACTGTGATTGTGGTACTCAAAAGCTGATGTTGCGGCCACAATTTATTTAAAACCTTTGATATTGCAAGATTCCAAACAGCATGAGTTTACATGTTTTATAGCATTCTAACTTATTTAACTTGATGAGACCTTTCTGACAATTTTCAGGTGATGCCATTATCTGCATTTTTTATAAGCAAACTCTTAAGTCTTCCATCACATTATGCAGCTGGTTTAATATTAGTTGGGTGCTGTCCAGGGGGTACGAGTTTTAGTCTACCATTAACATCTATCTTATGTAGTCTTTGTTGGTTGCCTCACATTGTGTTGGTGGTGATTTATGCTTTCTGTCTACCTGTAACGTATTCTATGTAGTCTTTGTTTGGTTGCAGGCACAGCTAGTAATATTGTAACATATCTTGCACGGTACATAACGCTTATTCCAACGAGTACTTTATTAATAGATTTGATGAGCAGGGTAATCTGATGATCTATTTATTTTGCTAGTGGAAACGTGGCGCTTTCCGTTGTAATGACAGCTGCTAGCACTCTTTCGGCCGTGGTTAGTATATTATGCTAATGGTTTTAGTCCTATATTTGGTTTTTCAACTTGATGTACAATGGTGATGAGAAAATATGGTACTGGAAGGAATTACAATCAAATAGAAATGGTGCCATATGGATTTCGTAATGTGAGGTTACTCCATATTTTCAACTCTTAAGTGGTTTGTTAGATTTAGTAGTTTTCAGAAGACTTGAAATCATCCATTAACCCATTATCAAAGATACCTACCATAAAAATCTGCTGAGATTGTATAAACTTTTCTTACTGTGTATGGCATTTTAGTTTTATTTCGCTTTATTCAGCTCTTCAAAATGGCTACACAATATCAGGAAAAGGGTAAAAAAGAACCTTGGGGGAAAGGGTGTGTATCAAACTCAGTTGTTATATTAGCAATAGTATAGTACTTTTATTTGTAAACATCTTTTCACATTGATTCGTTTACTACTTAACATTGCAGATCATGACTCCTTTTCTTACAGCCAAACTAGCTGGTAAATATGTTGCTGTGGATGCAGCCGGTTTATTGATCTCGACATTACAGGTTAGCTTTCCGTCGCAAATATTGTACCTTTTCTTTGTCATTGTTACCAAAATTAAATTCTCTCTTCATTCTCTATAACAGGTTGTGCTTTTTCCTGTATTGGTTGGTGCACTACTGAATCAGTATTTCCAACCTCTTGTTAAACTTGTGTCTCCATTGATGCCACCCTTGGCTGTAGCAACTGTGGCAATTTTATGTGGAAATGCAATTGCACAGAGTTCTTCTGCAATCCTAATGTCTGGTGGACAGGTAATCTTAGCTGCCTGCCTTCTTCATGCTTCTGGTTTTTTCTTCGGATACGTTCTTGCTAGAATGCTTGGGCTAGATGTGGCATCATCGCGAACTATATCCATTGAAGTTGGCATGCAGGTAAATTTAATATTCTGTCATCACAATTTTAAGCATAGGAAGTTTGCTAGTTGATAAACCTTTGTGCGGTCCTTTGATCAATTCTGCATAAGTTTACTCGTTTATTTACCCTCGATATTGCAGAACTCAGTTCTCGGCGTAGTTTTGGCTGCCAAGCACTTTGGAGATCCCCTAACAACAGTACCGTGTGCTGTTTCAAGTGTGTGTCACTCTATATTTGGTAGCATCTTGGCAGGAATGTGGAGACGCTCTGTGCCTCCTGAGAAGAAGGACTGAATATAGCTAGCTGAATAAGCTTTTGCATGTAACTAGGATGTTTCATTGTTCACTTGTAACATTTTCTGGTCAACATATAAACCGTTTCTATTCGTTTTTGGTAGACAAAAAAAAACTGTTTCTCGGTTGTCAAGGTTCTTCATATTATTTTCTTGTAATCGTTAAAAATGACTTAGACTATGTATATATTTGGATGCATGGTGGAGAATGTGAGAATATGATTTTCTCAAGGCATATGTGATTTTAGTATTTTTTTATTTTTTTTTTGTTTACATTGGATTTTACCTCCAAGCCTCGGTTAGGCAAAGATTGTTTTTGATGTCAATGAGTACATTCTTTTAGTCTTGTCCATGGAGAGATTCACATAAATCTATGATAGCTTTTATTATGCTTCCATTTATATTTGTTGTAATGGATGTATGTTTCTTCTATGTTTAAAAAGGCTTATGTGCTTCAAATGGGTTTGAGGAAGTTGAATACGCAGTCAATGATTTCCAAATTGTGGTGAATTTTATGAACATAATTTTTAGACTTGGAGTGCTTAGAGTTATCATAAGTAATGGAGCAATAATTTCTACAACAGATTTTTGGAAATATTATGATGTCAAACACAATCGCTACCCTTATCACACACAAACTAGTGGACCAATAATGTCTATAGAAAAGAAGTTGAGAGAATCATGAAAAAGAAAAAAACTGTTAAGGATTGCTCATATAAGCTTAGATGAGGCCTTGTGGACGTATAAACTACATATAAGACACCTTTGAGACTATCTCCATATAAGCTAGAAAGTCATGCCACTTACCTATGAAAGCGAACACATGACATTTTGGCTCAATGAGCTTGAGAAGATAAGTCTCATGATTTATGAGAAATGAATGTGACAATCTTCAAGAGAACCAAGACCTATAATGATCAGAGGTTTGCTCTTTAGGCATCTAACAATTGCTCACATGCATCTATTGAACGATAACTAACTACCATTTGCTTCAAAATTGTAGTTAACTGTCCGAATGGTAGGTAATTGCCGTTTGAGGGTATTTTGGATAGTTTGATATACCTATGAGTCTCAAGCAAATTAAAGTCTAAATGGTTTAGACCCTTTTGAGATTAAGGAAGTCTCTCTGTATGGAGCAATGGAATTGAAAGATCCATAAAGACTTTAAAGATCAATAAACAAAAGCATATCTGTTTTTAGTGGCTGGAGGCAAATAATATCAATTTGGCTCTATTTTGCCTAGTTCAAAAAGAAAATTAAGTTAAGAAAAACAAGAATTATGCACAATGCACCATCAGATATATCAGATATGCTTGACTTGTGTTTTACCAATTTTTGGGCGCTTGAATGTTTGGGCAATTTTTTTCTTTTTTATATTTGAATTTTTTCTACGATGGTTGCTAAATAGATCCTTCAATTTTGCTTCTGATTGGGACGTAATTCTGGATTGATTGTTTTTGGAATTATGCTATTTACCCAACACATTTTGTTCATTCTCAACTGAAATTTTTAAAATGTCCTTGCGTGAGTTAATTCATGCAGCGTGAGTTAACTCACGCTCCTCATTCATACAACGTGAGTTAACTCAAGTGTCTTTGGCCGGTGGCGTGAGTTAACTCACACAGCTTGGTCGGTGGTTCATACACAAACAACACGTTTTTCAGGTGGTTCTTGACTTTTCTTAATTGATTTTACACATTTTTTTACACCAATTTACACGTTTTTGACTGCATTAGTGTAGTTAAAACCTATGTTACCCTAAACCCCCTATAAATACCCTTCCAACCTTCACCATTTCTCACACTATCATCTCACATTCTCTCCTCCTTACTCTCCTCTTCTTTCTTCTACAACAACAATGTTGTTTTTCCATCCCTGACCTTTCATAAAAAGAGGCATCTTTGAAAATTTCAATAGGTTGCTTTGAACTTAAGATGATTGGTGACCAGCCTTCTTGAGATAAAACGAAGCAGATTTAATATTACTCCAGGGAGGTTGGTTTTCTTGTGGTTTTCTTTTTACCCCAGATTTAGTTTTACCCCATTGTAAATGTATCAATTATATTAATAAAATGAGATTTTATGTCTATTATTTTTGTTCATTTATTTTTGTTAATATTTGCATTTATTTTATGATTGCGTATTAAATAAATAAATTCGAATAAAGTGAATTCAAATAAAAGTTGTTGAAGAAAATCCCTAATTAATATCAAAGATAATAAACCTTGATGATTAAGGAATTAATGGACTTTGATTAATTTTTTGGTATTTAACTTGTGCTCTTGAGTGGTTAACTAAGACATGAATAATGTTTAAATCATACCAAGATACAAGAAATCAAAGCACATTTGAATTCATGAACTAACTATGAGTTCAGAAAGTTAGTTCAGAATGTTGCTCAGATATCAGAATGTTCAAGCAGAGTTCAGAAGGTTATTCTTATACAAGCCCAGAAACTCAAGAACATTATCATGAACATGCAAGGCACACGTGACATGAACAAATTTCCAGTAAAGTACATTGGCATTGATCAATCAAGCAATAAAGGCATTTACAAGATTAATGTCAAAAAGGATATTCAATGTATATTAAAGACTATGAACATTGAAGTACTAGGAATATTCTAAAGAGAATATCATCCTAGATGTTACAATCACTGCTCTTCATTGTTGTTTCACTATTAGGATTTGATTACATCAAATGGAAGTCTTACAGGTCATCCTAAGTGAAACAAAAGGAACATTCTGATGATCAGAATGTTCAGCTCAACACATGCTTTAAACTGTGAACAGTACAATAGGTGAAAATCAAAAAGCAAAAGCAAAAAGGAAATCTTGTCTCATTCAATCAGAGTAAGACACGTATGAGAGTTGATACTGTACATGGACCACACAATCCCTCAAAGCATGGACATGAAGATGCAGAATCCACTTTCCTCTCTCCTGCACGCATTGCAAGGCAAATCTGAAAAAGCATTATCCAGCAACATTCTGATGTTAGTGCAAATGACACTACTCATGGATAATGCCTTGAAATTCATCTGACATGCATATGATAAACCCATAAACTCATATACATTCATAGATGATGAACCCAGACGAAGATCATCAAGAACGCAACAACATTCTGATGTATCCTCAAGAACACAACAACATTCAGATGTTCAGAATCTTCACCCAGATTTTCAAGTAAAAGCTAGTGGGTCCCAAGACACATGGCACAAGATCATTGGTCACCCTCCAACGGCTACAAGAGCCAAAAAATTCTATAAATAGAAGTGAAATGCTCAGCATTACTTGCATCATTGTAAAGCATACAAGAAAAACAACATAAAAGTGTTGTGAAGCATTAGCAAAAAATTGATCATCACAAAAATTCCAAGAAGTCTTTGAAAGTGTAAATCAATTCTCTCTTATCTCTTTGAAGATAAACTTCTTCATCCATTCTTCTTCTCTTGTCTGATTTCAATCATTCAAACTCCAAACAAATTGTAAAGAAAGTCTCATCTAGCTTTAGGGGATACTAAAGTGTTAGTTTGAGCAGAAGTTGTAAAAGTCTAAGTGGGTAACTTAGCAAGAAGGTGCAAGCCTGCTATTGTTGTAATTGTTCAGGTGAACAATATTGTAAGGTGCAGGATTTGAGAGGTTATCTCAAGCATCATAGTAGAAACTCTCACAAGATTGTGAGGAGTGGACTAGCCCACATTGGGTGAGCCACTATAAATCTGTGTGTGTTCTTCTTTTCTTCTCTATACTCTTTAATTTCAGTATACACTACACACACAAACACATTTATTTATTTGAGTTGCTTTTGCATAAACACTTCATAGCGTTCTGAAATCATTCCACTAACTTAACTATTCCAAGTAAACAACTTGAGAATCATTTTTAAGTTACAGGTTAATTTTTAAAGGGTCACAATTCAAACCCTCTTCCTTGTGACTATTTTATCTACTTCAAAAGTTGCGTATTGAATAAATAAATTCGAATAAAGACTAATTAAACCCAGCGTGAATTCGAATAAAAATTGGAATAAAGATTAGATAAACCCAGCGTGAATTCGAATAAAAATTGCGTATTGAATAGATAAATTCAAATAAAGACTAAATAAACCCAGCGTGAATTCGAATAAAAATTGCGTATTGACACAATTACACAAAATCAATTAAAAAAATACACAATTTTATTTAGTTTTAATTTCATCTACATTACTTTACATTCTCACTAAATATATATGGTATCATCATGATGTTGGATTTAAATTTAATTCTTGAAAGTTTGACGAAAATGTCGGAATTGAAGTGTCGTATACTTAGTGTAAAAATTTGCAAGTCTGTTTGAAAACTCAAAAGAATGAATAGAACAACACATGTATCCTATAAAGTCATCTATATGAGTTTTCACATCTAATTCCCTCATATAAGATAAGTCATCACATAAAGGAATGCATTCCAAGAGATTGCTTTGAGATGAATCTTACTGCCCTGCCAGCTGACAAGTTTCAATTGACAGAGGAGCACAATCCAATTCAAAGAAACCCCTTAGAGGTGCATTCCCGTCATCACATAAAGGAATGTTTTCCAAGAGGTTGTTTTGAGTTTAATCTTACTGCCCTACCAACTGACTAGTTTCAATTGACAGAGGAGCACGATCAAACTCAAAGGTACCCCTTAAAGATGCATTCCCTTCCGTGACACTCATATTATACAAAGGAATTCAATGTGAAAACCTATATAGTTGATTTTGCAGAATACATGTTGTGTTATCTTTATTCTTTTGAGTTTTCAAACAGACTTGCAAACCTTTACCCTAAGTATAAGACACTTCAATACAAACATCTTCAGCAAACTAACAAGAATTAAACTTAAATTCCAACAAAATAAAGACAGTACATAATAATGGTGCTACCTAATCGTGTTCTTCTGGCGGAATCAAACTGTTGAGAATATCTTCAGGCGGTCACAACAATGCGACAAACACATCAATATACGGGAACATGATGTGCTGCCAAAAAATTGAGAACATGCTCCTCACGTCGTTGTCGTTCTTTAATTCTAGCCGACTGAACGTTATTCTCCCGTCGTCCAACGTTGGACGTTCATACAAAATGTATTTCACCCTCCTTGTTGCTCCGGGGTTGAGTTCTTGGTTGATTTCATCAAGTTGATCCTTGAGACCTTTTAACGTGACATTAATGTACCGAACCTTGAACATCTGAGGATTTTCACCGTTGAAGCGTATGCATACACTGAACAAATCGGTCATTGTTTCAAACCTACACCAGAAAAAATTAAACAATCAATGAAAAACTCATTCAAACATTTCATCAAACACATGGAGTGCAAATTATACATAAACCTTAAAACTCATAACTACAACATTAACTTGCAAACATCTAAATAATTAAGCAATATAAGTCATTTACATGTAACATTGTATCATTTCATGCAAAAAAAATCAAAATTTAAACAAAACCCTAAAACTAAAAAAATCTAATTTAAGAGAAAAAAAATCTAACATATCAACATAAAAAGGTTAATGGTGTTTGATTAAGAAAACTTACTTGTTATTGGAGTGTTGTTTGATTTGAAGTGGAAGGATTTTCGGATTTGGGTGATTGGAGAGATATTTTATGATTTTAGATGGGAAAATAGGAAACGAGGTTCTGACTGCCTTTAAAACAGCACGCAGCGTGACTTAAGTCACACAAAATCAACACTAGCGTGAGTTAACTTGCACATGGGTAATATTAGAATTTGTGTTGGGAATGAGCAAAACGTGTTGGGTAAAGAGCAGAGTTCTTGTTTTTGTGTGTATATATTACGATCAGATCATAACTTTCAATCAATTTTTTTAGACAAGTAGGCAATTTTGAGGGGTCTATTAAACAAAAATCTTTTTCTAATTAGGTGTATTTAACAACAAACAAAATATACTAGTTTATGATCATAGCTTATAAATTCATATAACTCAAAAATATTTGTTGAACTTATTTGTTTCTTTGTCTCTTCAAATGAAAGAAATGAAGATAATTTTTAATGTAAAGAATACTTCTTTCGGTCACAACTATAAGTAACTTTTGCTTTTTTCAGATTCATAAATAAATGATGATGATGATGATGATGTTTAGTGAAAAAAAATGATGCATCTGAACTATATTATAATTTAGATACATCAATTATTTAATAAATCTACAAAAGAAAAGTTGCTTATACATGTAACCTGAGAAAGTACATAACAATAAAAATGCTCAAGGAAGATAATTAAAAGATAGAAAATCAGTGTTTAAAAGTCATTCGTTAAATTGTGTGGAATTTTTCTAAGACACATTAGCAGTTTCCATATAATTATGTATGCTAGACCCTTATCTTTTTTCATTGACTGACTTCTAAATTGCATATTTTCCATATAATTATGTATGCTAGACACTTATGATGGTTTAAAGGGACTTTTGCATTTGTCCTTCTCCCTTGACTGACTTCATAACAACAGCGACGGTCTCCCCTCTCAAAAATAACAATGACGGTCTAGCATTTTTAAACCACTATAATTCTTCAACACAATAATAATAATAATAATAATAATAATAATAATAATAATAATAATAATAAGAACAACAACAACAACAACAACAACAACAACAACAACAACAACAACAACAACAACAACAACAACAACAACAACAACAAC